>Ga0182024_10001672_pt1 | contig 56302 bp, 48 predicted proteins | sample P32metaG_FD_120480 | JGI IMG/M metagenome (GOLD analysis project Ga0182024, IMG submission 120480) | Permafrost microbial communities from Stordalen Mire, Sweden - P3-2 metaG (Illumina Assembly) | ecosystem: Environmental > Terrestrial > Soil > Wetlands > Permafrost | place: Sweden: Stordalen...
GTCGTAGCCGTGAACCCGGCGCGAGCCGATGGTGGGGGGAAGGGTCCGGGTGACGTTCATGGCCGGGCGATGACGCCGTGCAGCGAGTCGAGCGGGACGTCGGCTTCGAGCCACCTCGACAGCGCGAGCGCTGCTTGGTGGACGAGGACCTCGTCGCCACCGACCGTGGTCGCGCCGCGAGCCGCGGCCCTCGCGAGCCAGGGAGTCACGCGAGGATGGTAGACGAGGTCCACGGCCACCTGGCCCGCGCCCAGCACCCCTGCGTCGGCGAGGGGCGCCGCGTCGACGGCCGTGGTGTCGAGCATCCCGACCGGGGTCGCCTGGACGACCACGTCGGCGTCTGCGGCGTCGCGCGCGGTGCCGAGCCGAGCGACGTCGGCGAGGCCGATCGCAATCGCGGCGGGGCCTGCTCGTCGCGCGACGACCGCCACGTCGCTCGCGCCCGCGCGGGCGAGCGCCTCGACCGCCGCACGCGCGGCGCCACCGGCGCCGAGGACGACGCACCGCGCGTCACCGAGCGGCTCGCCACGGACGCACGCGATCGCCGCCACGAGGCCGTCGCCGTCGGTGCTGTCGGCGCGCACGGTCCCTCGCGCGGTCGGCGTTAGGCAGTTCGCCGCCCCGAGGCGCTCCACGACGCCGCTGCGCTCCTCGCAGTGCGCGACGACCTCCTCTTTGAGGGGCATCGTCACGCTGAGCCCCCGGACGCCCAGCCGGCGGACGGCCTCGACCACGACGGCCGAGGCGTCCGTGCCGGCGCGCAACGCCACGGACACCGCGTCGATGCCGAGCGCATCGAACGCTGCGGCGTGAAGGGCTGGGGTGAGCGAGTGCGCGACGGGGTCCCCGGCGACGCCGTAGACCGCGGTGGCCCCCGAGACCATCGGGCTCACGGGAGACCGCGTCTCGCTGCGAGCGCCTCGTTCGCGAGCTGCTCGGCGTACGTGGTCGAGAACGCGAGCGTGCCGTCGGCCTCGACGAGCGTGAAGTAGATCCACGGCCCGCTCGGCGCGTGCAGCGTGGCGTCGAGCGCCTGGGTCGAGGGGATGCAGATCGGCGTCGGCGGGAGGCCGGTGTGCAGGTAGGTGTTGTAGGGCGACGGGATCGACTCGGTCGCGTGGGTGACGGTGCCGCCGTCCTGGCCGATCGCGTACAGGACCGTCGAGTCCATCTGGAGCGGCATGCCCCGATGGAGCCGGTTGAAGACGACGGTCGCGGTCTTGGGCATCATCCTCGCGATGTAGCCCTCCTTCTCCACGATGGAGGCGACGGTGATGAGCTGGTAGGCGTCGAGGCCATTGAGCGTGGTGGAGGGTGCGAGCCCGACCGAGGCCGCGCGGGGGACGAACTTGTCGGCCATCTGGGTGACGAGCGTGGTGGGCGTTTCGTGCGGCACGAGGACGTAGGTGCCCGGCGCCAGCAGGCCTTCGAGGGAGGCGCCGGGCGTCGGCTGGAAGGGCGAGCGGACGCCCCCGTTGCGCACGAGGCCGAGGAACTGCTGGGCGTACGTGGGGCTCTCCACGTTGGCGAGGTCGAGGGCCACCTCGCGGGAGGTCTCCGCGGTCGTGACCACGATCGCGTTGGCGTTCGGGCCGCTGGCGAGCACGGCGCGCGCCGTCGAGAACGACGAGGACGTCGGCAGCTCGTACCAGCCCGGCTCGACCGTCGGGGTCCCTGCGAGCACCAGGTCGAGGCGGAACGCGAACGTCGAGCCGATGATCCCCTTGGCGGCCATGGTGCCGGCGATCTGGGAGAACGACTCTCCAGAGGTCACCTCGAAGACGACCGGCGCGCCGGACCCTCCGATCGGGTAGGCCTCCGCCAGGAACCACAGGACCGCCCCCAGGACGAGCAGCCCCGCAGCGAGCCCGGCCAGCTTCCAGCGGCGGCGTCGTCGTCGGCGATGCGTCCCCCGGTGGTCCGTCCCCCGGCGATGCACGTCGGCGTCAGCGGCGGCGTCGTCGTGGGGCGACTCGGAGGCCGCCAGGTGGTCCGGTTCGCCGAGCGTCACGCGGACATCCAGGACTCGAGGAGGACGACGGCGGCGGCCCCATCGACGCGGCCGCGGGCTTCACGCGCACCCACGCCGGCCGAGCGCAGCCGGGAGGTCGCCGTGACGGTCGTGAGGCGCTCGTCGTGGAGCACGACCTCCACGCCCTCGGGGCCGAGCGCCTCGCGCAGCGCCGTCGCGAGCGCGTCGGCGTGCGCCGCGGCGGGTCCCTCGGTGCCGTCGAGGCGCAGCGGGTGGCCGACGACGACGAGCGTCGCGCCCTCCTCGATGGCGAGCGAGGCGCATCGCGCTACCTCGCCCGCGCCCGCGTCGAGCGGTGGGCGCGGGAAGGCGAGGTGCCGTGCCGTGTCGCTGACCGCCACGCCGATGCGCGCGGTGCCAGGGTCGAGTGCGACGACGCGTCCGGCGCCGCGTCCGGCGTCGGTCACGCGCCGCCCAGCTGCGCTCTGATCGCCGCGAGCGCGTCGTCGAGCCCGTCGGGCGTGCGTCCGCCGGCGAGGGCCAGCTCGGCGCTGCCTCCCCCGCCGCCGCCGATGAGCCCGGCACCTGCGCGCACGAGCCCCACCGCGTCGACCGAGCCGTCCGTGGCGGCGGCGATGGCCGCGGTCCCCTCGGGGGTCGCCGCGCCGAGGACGACGACGGTCCCGCCGGTGCGGTGCCGCACGAGCCCGGCGAGCGAGCGCAGCTCGTCGCCGCTGCGGCCGTCGGCGCGCGCGACCACGACGCCGTCGCTCGCCGCGGAGGCGAGGGACGCCGCGTCGGTGCGCAGCGCCCGCTCCTTCATCGTGCCCAGCTCGTGCTCGGCGCTGCGGAGCCGGTCGGAGAGCTTCGCGACGGCGTCGGGCAGGTGCTCTGGGTCCGTGCGCAGGATCGAGCTGGCTTCGTCGAGGAGCCGGTCCCGCGAGAGCGCGCGCTCCAGCGCCCCGAGCCCGGTCACCGCCTCGATGCGCCGCGTGTTCGCCCCGATCGAAGACTCTGAGACAAGCTGGAGCGTGCCGATGGCGCCGAGCGCGTGCACGTGGGTCCCGCCGCAGAACTCGAGGGAGTGCGGACCTGCGCGCACGACGCGCACCTCGTCGCCGTACTTGTCGCCGAAGAAGGCGACCGCGCCCATGCGCTCGGCGTCCTGGCGCGAGGTGACCGTCGTCTCGACGGGGTCGTCTCCGAGCACGTCGCGGTTGACCATGTCGAGGATGGCCGAGCGCTCCTCCCCCGGGATCGAGGCGTGGTGGGAGAAGTCGAAGCGGAGCCGGTCGGGCGCGACGAGCGAGCCCTGCTGGCGGACGTGGTCGCCGAGCACGTCGCGCAGCGCGGCGTGCAGCAGGTGCGTGGCGGTGTGGTTGCGCCGCACGGACTCGCGACGCGCGGCGTCGATCGAGGCGACGGCCTCTTGGCCGGGGTGGATCTGGCCGCGGACGCGGGCTCGGTGCGCCACGACGCCTGGCAGGGGGGCGACGGTGTCGAACACGTCGGCGGTCCCGGTCTCCGTCGCGATCGTGCCGGCGTCGCCGACCTGGCCCCCGCCCTCGGCGTAGAAGGGGGTGTGCTCCAAGAAGAGCTCGACGGTCCCATCGGTCGCCTCGAGCACGCCGACGACGCGCGAGGTGGTCGCATAGTGCGCCGGGTCGCGCCCGACGAACAGCGTGGGGCCCTCCGCGTCGAGCAGCGATCGGTACGCCGACTCGTCGGCGGGTGCCGCGGCGCGCGTCGCGGCGCGCGCACGCTCGCGCTGGCCGCGCATCGCCGCGTCGAAGGCGTCGCGGTCGACGGCCACGTCGCGCTCGGCCGACAGCTCCTCGGTGAGCTCGAAGGGGAAGCCGTGCGTGTCGTGGAGGCGGAAGGCAAGCTCGCCGGGCAGCGTGCGCGTGGTGCGCACCTCCTCGGACGCGAGGGCCTCGTCCAGCAGGCCGAGCCCGGTGCGAAGGGTGCGGTCGAACTGCGCCTCCTCGCGCTCCAGGATCGAGACGACGAGGTCGCGGTCCTTGCGCAGCGACGGGTAGGCGACGTCGAAGGTCGCCACGGCCGCGTCGACGAGCGCGGGGGTGATCGTGGTGGTCGACGCGCCGTGGCGGCGCGCAGCGAGGATCGCGCGGCGCACCACGCGCCGCAGCACGTAGCCGCGGCCCTCGTTGCCGGGGAGGACGCCGTCGGCGACGAGCATGGTCATCGCCCGGCCGTGGTCGGCGATGCGGCGGAGGGCGACGTCGACCTCGTCGTCGCGGCCGAGGGTGCGCCCCGTGAGCGACTGGGCGGTCTCGAGCATCCCGAGGTACAGGTCGGTCTCGAAGATCGAGTCCTTGGCGTTCAGCAGCGCCAAGAAGCGGTCGAGTCCAGCGCCGGTGTCGATGTTCTTGCGGGGAAGGTCCTCGATGGCCCCGTCCTCCAGGCGGTTCTGGGCCATGAAGACGAGGTTCCAGAACTCCAAGTAGCGCTCGTCACCGCCGCCCGCGGGGCCGCCGTCGGGACCGTAGGCGGGCCCTTTGTCCAGGTGCAGCTCGCTGTCGGTGCCCCGTGGACCCGTCTCGCCCATTGCCCAGACGTTCTCCTCGCCGAGCCGCTGGATGCGCTCGGGCGGCAGGCCGATCACGTCGGCCCACACCGCGGCCGCCTCGTCGTCGGACTCGTGGACCGTGACCCAGATCCGGTCGCCGTCGAGGCCGAAGACCTCGGTGACGAGGTCCCAGGCGTACCGGATCGCGCCCTCCTTGAAGTAGTCGCCGAAGCTGAAGTTCCCGAGCATCTCGAAGAACGTGCAGTGCCGCGACGTGGTCCCGACGAGCTCGATGTCGTTGGCCCGGAAGCACTTCTGGACGGTCACGAGCCTCGGGTGCGGCGGCGGCTCCTCGCCGAGGAAGTACGGCTTGAAGGGCACCATCCCGGCGATCGTGAACAGGATGGTGGGGTCGTGCGGGATCAGGCTCGCCGAGGGCGCGATGAGGTGCCCGCGCTCCTCGAAGAAGCGCGTGAAGGCGTGCCGCACCTCGTTCGAGTCCATCCGAGCGAGCCTACCGGGAGCGGTTTTCAGCCAGGGCTCGACCCCGGCGGGGCCTCGCGCGCGTCATGGCGCCACGCGTCGCGCGCGCGCTCCTCGCCGTGCGCGGACGGCGACCAGTAGGTGTGCGTTGCGAGCTCGTCGGGGAGGTACTGCTGGTCCACCCAACCGCGCGGGTCGTCGTGCGGGTAGCGGTAGCCGTCACCGTGGCCGAGCGAGGCCGCGCCGGCGTAGTTGGCGCCCCGCAGGTGCGAGGGCACCTCGGTGTGCGGGCCCTCGCGCACGTCACGCTGCGCGGCGCCGAGCGCGGCCGTGACGCGGTTCGACTTTGGCGCGAGCGCGAGGTGCACGGTCGCCTGGGCGAGCGCGAGCTGGGCCTCGGGGAGCCCGACCAGCTCGAGGGCGCTCGCGGCCGCGGTGGCGACGACGAGGGCGGACGGGTCGGCCATGCCCACGTCCTCGCTCGCGAGGATCACGAGTCGCCGCGCGATGAAGCGCGGCGACTCCCCCGCCTCGAGCATGCGCGCGAGCCAGTACAGGGCCGCGTCGGGGTCCGAGCCGCGCACCGACTTGATGAGCGCGCTCGCCTGGTCGTAGTGCTCGTCGCGACCCTGGTGCAGCACGCGGCCGTCGCGTGCCTGGACGACGTCGTCGCCGCGGATCGTGACGTGGTCGGTCGCCCCGGGCCTCGACCGCGCGAGGGCGACGGCGACCTCGAGGGTGCCGAGCAGGCCGCGCGCGTCGCCGTCGGCGCTCGCGACGAGGAGCTCGGCCGCATCAAGGTCGACGTCCACGCCCTCGGCCGTCGCCCCTCGGTCGAGCAGCACGCGCAGCGATGCCTCGTCGAGCGCGCGCAGGCGGAACATCGTCATCCGGCTGAGCAGCGGGGCGTTCACCTCGAAGTAGGGGTTCTCCGTCGTCGCGCCCACGAAGACCACGGTGCCGTCCTCCACGGCGGGAAGCAGCACGTCCTGCTGGGACTTGGAGAAGCGGTGGACCTCGTCGACGAACAGGATCGTGCGTACCCCGCGCTCTCCGAGGGCCTGCGCAGCCCGCTCGATCGCCTCGCGGGCGTCGCGCACTCCCGCGCTCGTGGCGCTGAGGGGCGCGAAGCTCGTGCCCGTCGCCTCGGAGAGGAGGCGCGCGAGCGTGGTCTTGCCGGTGCCGGCGGGCCCCCACAGCAACAGGGACACCAGGCGATCCTGCTCGCAGAGGACCCGCAGCGTGCCGGTCGGGCCGACCAGGTGGTCCTGACCCACCACGTCGTCGAGGGACCGGGGTCGGATCCTCGCGGCGAGCGGCGCCTGGTGTGCGAGGCGCTCGCGGGCTGCCGACTCGAACAGGCCGTCGGAGCTCACGTCGTGGGTCGGAGCTCCAGGCCGAGCTCGCGCAGTTGCGCGGTCGGGATCGGGGCGGGGGCGCCCGTCATGAGGTCCGCGCCGGACTGGGTCTTCGGGAAGGCGACCACCTCGCGGATGTTCTCCTCGCCGGCGAAGATCGCGGCCAGGCGGTCGATGCCGAAGGCGAAGCCGCCGTGGGGCGGCGCGCCGTAGCGGAAGGCGCCGAGCAGGAACCCGAAGCGCGACTCTGCCTCCTCGTCGGTCATGTGCAGCACCGAGAAGACGCGGCGCTGGATGTCGGCGCGGTGGATCCGGATCGAGCCGCTGCCGAGCTCCCAGCCGTTGAGGACCAGGTCGTAGGACTGCGAGCGGACCGACAGCGGGTCGGACTCGAGGCGCTCGAGGTCGTCGAGGTGCGGCATGGTGAAGGGGTGGTGCGCGGGGATCGGCGAGCCGTCCTGCGCGACGCCCTCGAACAGGGGGAACTCGGTCACCCAGCAGTACCGGTGGGGTCCGTCGCCGACCGGCGGCGCGGCCAGGTGGACGCGGAGGTCGCCGAGCACCGCGCAGGCCGTCGCGTGGTCCGAGGCGACCGCGAGGACGAGGTCGCCCTCGACGGCACCGTCCACCGCGGCGATCGCGGCCCCCTCGTCCGCGGAGAGGAAGCGCGCGAGCGGCGAGTCGAGCCCCTCGGCGGTCACGCGGAACCACGCGAGCCCCGCCGCGCCGTGGCGCTTGGCGCGCTCGGTGAGCTCGTCGAGCCGCGAGCGCGCGAGCGTCGCGCCCCCCGGGAGCCGCAGTGCCTGCACGGAGGGGGCGCCCAGCGCCTTCACCTCGGTCGCAGCGAACGCCTCGGTCATCGAGGTGAGCTCCATGCCGAAGCGCAGGTCCGGCTTGTCGGTCCCGAAGCGGTCCCGGCACTCGGTCCACGTGAGGCGCGGGATCGGCCCCGGGCGCTCCCCGGTCGCGGCCTCTGCGGCGTCGAGCACGGCCTCGGCGACGAACGAGAAGACGTCCTCTTGGGTCACGAAGCTCGCCTCGACGTCGAGCTGGGTGAACTCGAACTGCCGATCGGCCCGCGAGTCCTCGTCGCGCATGCAGCGGGCGATCTGGTAGTAGCGGTCGAAGCCCCCGACCATCAAGAGCTGCTTGGCGAGCTGGGGGCTCTGGGGCAGGACGTAGAACGAGCCGTGTCGGAGCCGCGAGGGGATCACGAACTCGCGCGCGCCCTCGGGCGTCGGCGCCCACAGCAGGGGCGTCTCGACCTCGCAGAACCCCTGGCGGTCGAACGCCGCACGGATCGCCCGGTTGATGCGGGCCCGCAGCCGGAGGTTGCGCTGCATCCGGTCCTGGCGCAGGTCGAGGAAGCGCCACTGGAAGCGGACCTGCTCGTCGGGCTCTGTGCGGCCGTCGATCGTGAACGGTGGCGTCTCGGCCGAGGCCAGCACCTCGACCTCGCACTCGCCGAGCTCGACCTCACCGGTCCCGAGGTCCTCGTTGACGGTGCCGTCCGGGCGCCGCCGCACGGTGCCGGTCACCCGCAGCACGTACTCGCTGCGCACGTCGACGGTGTTGTCGATCACGCACTGGACGAGCCCGGTGTGATCGCGGAGGTCGACGAAGGCGAGGTGTTCGCCGTGCTCGCGTCGACGCGCCACCCAGCCGCACAGCGACAGGCGTGTCCCGACGTCGTCGACGCCGAGCGTCCCGCACAGGCGGTCGCGCATCGCGGTGCGCTCGAGGTCGTGGGTCACGTCGCGGCTCCCGTCATCGTGCCGGTCGACGCGACGCGCGCGAGGAGCCCGGCCAGCGGCTCGGTCGCCTGGCTCCCCGCGGCGAGGTCGCGTACGACGACGGTCCCCTCGGCGAGCTCGGCTGGGCCGACGATAACGGCGAGCGGGGCGCCGGAGCGATCCGCCGCCTTCAGCTGGGACTTCATCGACCGTCCGTCGTAGGCGCGCTCAGCGCGCACGCCGGCGCGCCGGAGGGACATGACGAGGTCGCGCGCGACGGCCCCGCCGGTCACGTCGACGACGAAGACCTCGGCGGTGGGGGCGACGACGGGGAGCACGCCCTCGGCGTCGCAGGCGAGCAGGACACGCTCGATCCCGGTCCCGAAGCCGATCCCCGGCGTGGGCGGGCCGCCGAGCGCCTCGGCGAGCAGGTCGTAGCGGCCGCCGCCACCGAGGGCGTCGCTCGCCGAGTCGAGCGAGGTGCCCGTGAACTCGAAGGTGGTGCGCGTGTAGTAGTCGAGCCCGCGGACGAGCCGGTCGTCCTCGTGGAACTCGATGCCGACGGCCCGCAGGCCCTCGTAGACCCGCTGGAGGTGCGTCTCGCAGGGCTCGCAGAGCCGGTCACGGAGGCGCGGTGCCTTCTCGGTCGCCGCACGGCACGCCTCGCGCTTGCAGTCGAGGACGCGGAGCGGGTTGCGCCGCCACGTCTCGCGGTGCTCGTCGCACAGCGCGCCCTCGACGCCCTCGAGGTATGCGCTGAGCTCGACGAGATACGCCGGGCGGCACGTGAGGTCACCGAGCGAGGTGATCCGCAGGGTGAACGCGGTGAGGCCGAGCTCGCGGTAGAAGTCGTGGGCGAGGGCGATCACCTCGACGTCGACGTCGGGATCCTCGGTGCCCAGCACCTCGGCGCCCAGCTGGTGGTGCTGGCGGTACCGGCCGGCCTGGGCCTGCTCATAGCGGAACGCCGGCGTGACGTACCAGACGCGCCACGGCGTGACCGGGTGGTGCTGGACGAACGCGCGCACGATGGGCGCGGTGCCCTCGGGTCGCAGCGCCAGCCGCCGTCCGCTGCGGTCCTCGAACTCGTACATCTCCTTGCCGACGACCTCGGACGCCTCCCCGATCCCACGGCGGAACACGCGGGCGTCCTCGAAGGCCGGCGTGTGCGCGAGCCCGAAGGCGTAGCGCTCGGCCAGCACCGCGTACCTCGCGATGAGCGCCTCCCAGCGAGACGACGCCGGCGGGAGGACGTCGTGGGTCCCCTTCGGGCTACGCGGCGCGGCGTCGGCGGCGTCGCGGCCCTCCTCCCCGCTCACCGCCCGCGGCCCGGGAGCTGGCGGTACGCGTCGAACACGCCGTCGACGTGCTGGAGCTGGGTGAGCACGCTCGACAGGTGCGACGGGTCGGCGAGCTCGACCTCGAAGGTCATCTTCACGACGCGGTCCGGCGACGTCGTCGTGTGGGCCGCGAGGATGTTGAGGTGGCTCTCGGCCATCGCCGAGCTCACGTCGGCGAGGAGCCCGGCGCGATCGAACGCACGCACGTCGAGCGAGACGCGGAACGAGTTGTTGGACGAGGCGTCCCACTCGACGTCGACGAGGCGGTGGCGCGACTCGCTCGCGAGCGCGGTCGCGTTCGAGCAGTCGGTGCGGTGGACCGAGACGCCGCGGCCCTGTGTGACGAAGCCGAGGATCTGGTCGCCGGGCACCGGCGAGCAGCACTTGGCGAGGTGCACCATGACGTCGTCGAGGCCCTCCACGTAGACGCCGGCGCTGCGCCGCGGGCCCGTGCCCACCCTTGGGCCCCGCGCGACCGTGGTCGGCAGGGACTCCTCGTCGCCGCCGCGCAGCTCGCGCTGGAGCCGCTGGACGACCGACTGGGCCGAGACCTGGCTCTCGCCGATCGCGGCGAGCAGGCCGTCGAGGTCCTGGAGGTTCATCTGGGCGCCGACGACCTGCAGGGCACCCGAGGAGATGGAGGTCTGGATGGGCAGCCCTGCGCGACGCAGGGCGCGGACCAGCTCGTCGCGGCCGGACTCGATCGAGTCCTCGCGTCGCTCCCGGGAGAACCACTGGCGGATCTTGGAGCGCGCCCGCGTCGACTGGACGAAGCTCATCCAGTCCCGCGACGGGCCTGCGGTCTCTGCCTTGGAGGTGAGCACCTCGACGACGTCGGCAGAGCTGAGCCGCGTGTCGAGCGGGACCAGCCGGCCGTTCACCTTGGCGCCGACGCAGTGGTGCCCGACCTCGGTGTGGACCGCGTAGGCGAAGTCGACCGGGGTCGAGTTGGCGACGAGCGCGATGACGCGGCCCTTCGGCGTGAAGACGTAGACCTCGTCCTGCTCGAGGTCGAGCTTGAGCGCCTCGAGGAAGTCGATCGCGTCGGCGGACTCGGCCTCGGTGTCGGTGAGCCGGCGCATCCAGGCCATCTCCGAGGGCGTCGCGTGCTCCTTGTAGCCCCAGTGCGCCGCGATGCCGAACTCGGCGCGCCGGTGCATCTCTTGGGTGCGGATCTGGACCTCGATCGGCTTGCCGTTGACGCCGATCACCGTCGTGTGGAGCGACTGGTACAGGTTGAACTTCGGCTGGTTGATGAAGTCCTTGAACCGGCCCTGGACCGGGTGCCACAGCGCGTGCAGCGTGCCGAGCGTCGCCCAGCAGTCGTGCTCGTTCTCGGTGATCGCCCGAAGGCCGACGAGGTCGAAGATATCGTCGAACTCCTTGCCGTTCACGACCATCTTCTCGTAGATGCTCCAGAGGTGCTTGGGCCGACCGGAGAGCTCGGCGGCGATCCCCTCGGTCGAGAGCTTGTCGCGGAGCATGGCGCAGACCTCGTCGACGTACTGCTCGCGCTCGGGTGTCCTCGACGCGACCATCTGCTCGATCTCGGCGTAGCGCTTCGGCTGCAGCGTGGCGAACGCGAGGTCCTCGAGCTGCCACTTGACCTGCTGGACCCCGAGGCGATGCGCGAGCGGTGCGTAGACGTCGAGGGTCTCTTGTGCGGTCGCGCGCTGGCTGACCTCGGGCATGACCGCGATCGTCCGCATGTTGTGCAGCCGGTCGGCGAGCTTGATGAGCAGGACCCGCCAGTCCGTCGCCATCGCGAGGAACATCTTTCGGATTGTGGCGGCCTGCTGGGCCTCCTTCGAGTCGAACTCGAGGCGGTCGAGCTTGGTGACGCCGTCGACCACGCGGGCGACCACCTCGCCGAACTGGGCCCGGACGTTCGCGAGGCTCATCCCGGTGTCCTCGACGGCGTCGTGGAGGAGCGCGGCGGCGACCGTGGCGGCATCGAGCCCGAGCTCGGCGACCGTCAGCGCGACGGCGACGGGGTGGGTGACGTAGTCCTCGCCCGACCGGCGCACCTGGCCGCGGTGGGCGAGCTCTGAAGCGCGTGCGGCCTCCACGATCGGGGCGTCGTCCTCCCCCGCGCGGTGCCGCTCGAAGGCCTCGAGGACAGGGCCGAGCAGCTCGTCGAGCGCGGGGTCGGCCGATGGGCGCGACCTGCTCGTCGTCGCCAAGCCCGCCATTGGCACAGCCTACTGACGCAGGTCAGCGCTTCTTCTGCTTGCGGGCTCTCGGTGCGATGGCGGGAGCGGACTGCTGCGGGATCGACGCGGCCGATCTCGCGTCGGTCGGCAGTGGCGTCGAGGGTTTCGACGAGGTCGCTTTCGTCGGCGCCGCCGACCGTCGCGGGGTGGTCCCGCCGCTGCCGGTGCGTGCGGCGGGGGCGGCGATCCTGATCATCGCGGCGTCCTGCGCGCTCATCGAGATCGTGCGGTCGCCCTTCGACGCCAGGCGCTGGCGTACCGCGACGTAGCGCGGCTCGCGCTCCTTGAGGACGGCGAGGATGGGAGAGGCGATGAAGATCGACGAGTACGCGCCGGACAGCAGCCCGACGGTGAGCGCCACGCCGTAGCTCTGGAGGGTCACCGCGCCGAGGAGCTCGGCGCCCACGATGAGGACCGAGAGGACGGGGAGGATCGCGACCATGGACGTGTTGATCGACCGGGCCAGCGTCTGGTTCATCGACAGGTTCACCATGGCCGAGTAGGTCATCCGCCCCGAGGCGGCGAAGGGCTTCGTGTTGTCGCGTATTCGGTCGAACACGACCACGGTGTCGTAGAGGGAGTACCCGAGGATCGTGAGGATGGCGACCACGGTGTCCGGCGTCACCTGGAAGCCGAAGATCGCGTAGATGCCGACGGTCACCGCGAGGTCGTGGAGCATCGCGATGAAGGCCGCGAGCGCCATCTTCGGCTCGAATCGGATCGAGATGTAGGCGACGACGGCGATGAAGAAGGCAATGAGCGCCTCGAGGGCCTTCTCGGTGATCTGGCTCCCCCAGGTCGGACCGACGAACGACGTCGACACCTCGTAGTAGTGCTTCGCGTCGAGGTGCGCGAGCTTGGCGAGCTCGACGATCACCTGGGCCGTGACCTTGTTGCGCTGGGCCTTGCTGAGCCCGTTGAGGTCGGCCTGGACCTGGACCGTCTTGCCGCCGAGGATCTCGACGATCGGGCTCGACAGCGGGGTGGGCGAGACGGCGTTGTACGCCTGCTGCTGGGTGACGCCCGGCGCGAGCACCGTCCAGGTGGAGCCGCCCTTGAAGTCGATGCCGAGGTTGAGCCCCTTGATGCCGAGTGCGCCCATCCCCACGACGATGATGACGGCCGAGACCGAGAACCAGATCCGCTTGCGTCCGACGAAGTCGAACGTCGTGAGCCCCGCGTACAGGCGGCGGAACGGGCCGAGCTTCGCGCGGTCCTTCGACGTGGTCGCCGTCTCGAGGCTGATCTCTTCGACGAGCTCTTCTTGGTCCAGCACCTCCTCGTCGGTCACGCCGGCGCCCCTGAGTGGACCGCGAGGCCCCTCGCGATCCCCATCCCCCGCATCGCCGTGAGCCGCTCACTGCGCCCGAGCAGGTACACGGCCGGCCGCGTGAAGAACCAGGTGACGATGATGTCGAGCAGCGTCGAGAGCCCGAGGAAGAACGCGAAGCCCTGCACCGAGCCGGCGGCGAGGAAGTAGAGCAGGACCGCGGCGAGCAGCGACACGGTGTCCGCGGCGAGGACCGTCCGCCACGCCGAGGCGAAGCCCCGGTCGAGCGACGTGCGGATCGTGCGTCCCGAGCGGGTCTCGTCCTTTAATCGTTCGAAGTACACGATGTAGCTGTCCACGGTGATGCCGATCGAGACGATCAGGCCCGTCACGCCCGCGAGGTCGAAGCTGGGCGCGACCGAGGTCCGTCCGAGCGCCGAGATGATCGCCCACAGCAGCGCCGCCGTCACGCCGAGGCCCACGAGCACGACGAGCCCGAGGAGCCGGTAGTAGAGGATCACGTAGAGCATGACGAGCGCGAGGCCCGCCAGGCCCGCCCCAAGGCCGGCGACGAGGGCCGCGTGGCCGAGGGTTGGTGACACGGTCTCGTCGGTCAGGATCTGCAGCGGCACGGGCAACGAGCCGTACTGCAGCACCGTCGCGAGCGAGTTCGCCTGGCCCTGGGTGAAGTTCCCGGAGATCTCGACCTGCCCGGCGAACGAGCTCGGCGAGGACTGGTCGGGCTGGATGAGCGGGGCGGACTGCACGATGCCGTCGAGGTCCACGGCGATGTACTGGTGGAAGTAGGTGGATGCGACCTGGTCCCACTTCGACGAGCCAGCCCCGGTGAGGCCCAGGTTGACGACCCACTCGCCGGTCTGGGTCTGCTGGGCGGCAGCCGTGGCGACCGCCGTGCCGGTCAGGACCGACGGCGCCAGCACGTACCTCGAGCCCGGCACGCTCTGGTACGCCGGCTGCCCGGGGAGGCCCTCTTCGACGACGGCGTAGTCCTGTGCGTGCGGGAGCGTCGCGGTGAAGGGGTTGAGGCTGCGCACGTGGATGAAGGTGGGGTCGGGGGGGATGTTCGAGACCTGGTAGCCGCTCGGGTTGGCCGTGGTGACGGCCACCGGGGTGACCTGGAAGTTCTTGTTCTGCGAGTTGAGCAGGTACTGGGGCTGGCAGGACGGGATGCGGAAGGGACCGGTCGCCTTGGGCGTGGGGACGGGCTTGCCGTTCACGGGCTTTTGCGGGACCGGCTTCTCGAACGGGTACGTGAAGCACTCGACGGGCCGGAAGAGCAGCTGCGCGGTGGTGACGAGTTGCTTGAGCAGGTTCTGGCCCTGGTGGTAGCCCGGCACCTGGACGATGACCTGCGGCGGGTTGCCCGAGGTGGCGACCGTCGCCCCCGACACGCCGATGCCCGCCACGCGCGCGCGGATGATCTGCTCGGTCACCGACAGCTGTGCGGCCGACAGCGCTCGCCCGTGGGCCGGCGTGAGGATGACCTCGGTCCCACCGGCGAGGTCGAGGCCGAGCTTGGGGCCCCAGCCCGCGGCGAGCGTCGCGAACAGCGAGCCGAAAGAGATGACGAGCATCAGCACAAGGCTGATGACCATGCTCCGGCGGCGGCGTGAGGAGCTCGCACCCGGGACGGCGGTCACGGGGCGCTCACTACTTGTCGGGTTCCTCGCCGGCGGGCGTCGCGTCGCTCCCGGCGGGGCCGTCGAATCCCGGCGGCTTGCCCTCGAACTGCTCGTGGTCCGCGTCGTCCGCCGGGGCCGCGGGCGGCTCGATCTTGCGCCCGATCGCCTGGCGGATGAACGTGAGCTCGGTCCCGTTGCCGGTGGAGACCGTCACGCGGTCCCCGTCTTCTGCGACGATCGTGCCGACCAGCCCGCCGATCGTGGTGATCTCGTCGCCGACCGCCGCCTTGCGCACCTGCTCGCGCGCCTGCTTGGCGCGCTGGCTCCGGGGGCGGAGGAAGAAGTAGTAGACGACGACCGCGAGGCCGAGCAGCAGGATGAAGAAGACCGGACTGCTGCTCTTGGAGGATTTGGCCGCGGCCAGAGGTAGGCCTAGGACCAGCAAACTCGACAAATTCCCTCCCAGATGGACCTCGGGAACCCTAGCCGAGCAGCCCGTTGCGACTCAGTGCGGGGCTAGAGCAGACGTCCGCTGCTGCGCGCGACACCGAGGTGCGCGAACGCACGGTCCGTCGCCACGCGGCCACGAGGCGTCCGGTGCAGGAGCCCCTGGCGGATCAGGTACGGCTCGTAGGCCTCCTCCACGGTCTCGGTCTCCTCGCCGACGGCGTGCGCGAGCGTGGTGAGCCCGACCGGGTTGCCGTCGAAGCGCACCGCAAGGACCTCGAGGATCGCACGGTCGAGCTTGTCGAGGCCGAGCGTGTCGACGCCGAAGAGGGCGAGCCCCTCCTCGGCCACCTCCTGGGTGATCTTGTGGCGCTCGCGGACCTCGGCGACGTCGCGGACCCGGCGCAGCAGGCGGTTGGCGATCCTCGGGGTCCCCCGGCTGCGCAGCGCGATCTCGGCCGCTCCGCCGTCGGTGATCGGGATGCCGAGCAAGCCCGCCGAGCGCGTCACGATCCGCTCGAGGTCCGCCGGCTCGTAGAGGTCGAGGCGACCGACGAAGCCGAAGCGGTCCCGCAGCGGTCCGGCCACGAGCCCGGTCCTGGTCGTCGCACCGACGAGGGTGAAGCGGGGCAGGTCGAGGCGGAGCGACCGCGCCGTCGGGCCCTTGCCGAGCATGACGTCGAGCTGGCCCTCCTCCATCGCGGGGTAGAGGACCTCTTCGACCGCGCGCGCGAGCCGGTGGATCTCGTCGATGAACAGCACGTCGCCCTCTTGGAGGTCGGTCAGCGTGGCGGCGAGGTCGCCCGCTCGCGCGAGGACCGGTCCCGAGGTGATGCGCAGCCCGACGCCCATCTCCTGGGCGACGATGCCTGCGAGGGTCGTCTTGCCGAGTCCGGGCGGGCCGGCGAACAGCAGGTGGTCCGAGGGCTGGCCCCTGCGACGCGCCGCTTCGAGGACGATCGAGAGGTGTCCGACGACCTCGGGCTGGCCGACGAACTCCGCGAGCGTCCTCGGGCGAAGGCCCGCCTCGTCGGCCTCCTCTCGGACCGCCGCCACCGGGTCGACCGGGCGCGGCTCGGCGTCACCGACGTCGACCACCTCGCGGCGTGCGGCGCTCATCGGCGCGACAGCGCGCGGAGCGCCTGGCGCAGGGCGTCCTCCACGCTGTCGGTGTCGTCGAGCTGCTCGACGGCACTCCGGATCTCGTCCGAGGTGTAGCCGAGCTCGCTGAGGGCGCCGCGGACCTCGACGCGCACGGTGGGGACGCCCTGGTCGGAGGTGACGGTCTCGGCGCTCAAGAGCCGCCCGCGCAGCTCGAGGAGCAGGCGCGCCGCGGTCTTGCGGCCGACGCCGGGCACGGCGATGAGCGCGTCCACGTCGTCGGCCGCGAGGGCGGCCGACAGGGCGTCGGGGCCGAGCGTGGAGAGGATCGACTGGGCGAGGGCGGGACCCACGCCCGGGGCCGCCACGAGGGCCTCGAAGCAGTCCCGCTCGCGGGGCGTGAGGAACGCGTACAGCACGATCGCGTCGTCGCGGACGTGGGTGTGCACGGCGAGGTCGACCTCGTTCCCGAGGGCCAGCGCGGCACTGCCGCGCCCGCTCAGCGACACGCGATAGCCGACGCCATGGACGTCCACAATGGTCGTGCCGTCCGCGAGGCGCGCGGCCAGCTGGCCGCGCAGCGCCCCGATCACCGCCGGGCCTCCGCCGTGGCGACCGCTGCGCGCAGCGACGACCCGACGAGGTGGCACAGCGCGAGGGCGAGCGCGTCGGCGGCGTCGGGCGAGGGCACCTCGGGGAGGCCCACCTGGCGTGCGACCATCGTCTGGACCTGCTGTTTGGTGGCGGCCCCGTAGCCCACGATGGCCAGCTTGACCTCGTTGGACGTGTACTGGGCCACTGCGCAACCGTGCTCGACCGCGCAGGCGAGGGCCACCCCGCTCGCCTGGGCCACGCCCGTGGCGGTCCGCGCGTTGGTCTGGAAGAAGAGCCGCTCGACGACGACGGTGTGCGGCCGCAGCTCGACCATGAGCTCGCGGAGCCCCGCCATGAGCTCGAAGAGGCGCTGCTCGACGGGGAGTCCGCGATCCGTCTCGAGGGTGCCCGCGGCCTTCGCCGTGCACGCCGAGGCACCGTCCTCCCTTGCGACGAGCCCGTAGCCGCACCTCGTCAGGCCTGGATCGATCCCCAGGACGAACATGTGTTCGACTGTATCGGACGGCTCCGTCGGGGGCGGGGACTCAGCCTTCGTAGGCGGCGAGAACCGCCTCGGGGATGTCGAAGTTCGCGTGCACATTCTGGACGTCGTCGTGGTCGTCGATGGCGTCCATCAAGCGGAGCACCTTCTTCGCCTCGCCCTCGTCGGCGACCTCGATCGTGGTCGTCGGCACCATCGTGAGCTCGGCGTTCTTCACGGTCACGCCCTTTGCCTCGAGGGCGTCGCGGACCGCTGCGAGGTCGCCGGGGGCCGTCGTCACGTTGAATCCGTCGGGGTCTGCCTCGAGATCCTCGGCGCCCGCGTCGGTCGCCAGCTCCATGAGCACGTCCTCGTCGACGTCGCGAGCGACCTCTATCGAACCCTTGCGCTCGAACTGCCAGGCGACCGCCCCCGGCTCGGCCATCGAGCCGCCGTTGCGCGAGAAGATGCTGCGCATCTCTGCACCGGTCCGGTTGCGGTTGTCGGTCAGGCACTCGACGAGGACGGCCACGCCGCCGGGGCCGTAGCCCTCGTAGGTCACCGGCTCGTAGCGCACGCCGTCGAGCTCGCCGGTCCCCCGCTTGATCGCGCGCTCGATCGTGTCGAGCGGCACCGAGCCGTCGCGGGCCTTTTGGTACATCGTGCGCAGGGTGGCGTTGGCGGTCAGGTCACCGCCGCCCTCTCGGGCCGCGACCTCGACCTGGCGGATGAGCTTGGCGAACAGCTTCGCTCGCGCCTTGTCCTGGGCGCCCTTGCGGTGCTTGGTCGTCGCCCACTTGGAGTGGCCCGACATCGATCCTCCTCGCCGCTGCGGCTGGCGATGCTAGTTGGACGCGACCGCAGCGCCGCTCGTCGCGAGCTCCAAGAAGAGCCGATGCACGCGCCGGTCGTCGGTGAGCTCGGGGTGGAAGGCCGCCCCGAGCACCGCGCCCTGGCGCACGAGCACGGGGTGCTCGCCGTCACCCGCGTCGATCGTGGCGAGCACCTCCACGTCGGGCCCAACGCTCATGATCCTCGGCGCGCGGATGAACACGGTCGGGACCACGCCCACGCCCTTCACCGTGCACGTGCCCTCGAACGACGCCACCTGGCGCCCGTAGCCGTTGCGTCGCACCTCCACGTCGAGCAGGCCGTACGCGTGCTGGTCGCCGCGCCCGTCGGTGATGGTCCTCGCGAGCAGCACGAGCCCCGCGCAGGTCCCGAACGCCGGCATGCCCGCGGTGAGCCGCGCGTGCAGCGGGCCGTCGAGGCCGGAGGTCACGAGCAGGTGCGAGATGGCCGTCGACTCGCCGCCGGGCAGCACGAGCGCGTCGACGGCGTCGAGGTCGGCGCTCGAGCGCACCGCCACGGTGGCGCAGCCGAGGTCCGACAGGGCGGCGCGGTGCTCGCGGACGTCGCCCTGCAAGGCGAGGACGCCGACGCGCACGGCTACCAGCCGCGAGTGGCGAGTCGCTCGGAGAGGGAGTCGAGCTCCTCGCCGCGCATCGCCGCCCCGAGGCCGGTCGAGACCTTGGCGACGAGCTCGGCGTCGTCGAAGTGCGTGGTCGCCTCGACGACCGCTCGGGCCATGCGCTCGGGATCGGCGCTCTTGAAGATCCCCGAGCCGACGAACACTGCCTCGGCGCCCAGCTGGCGGACGAGCGCGGCGTCGGCGGGCGTCGCGATGCCCCCCGCGCAGAAGAGCGGCACTGGCAGCGCGCCGGTCTCGGCGACCTCCTCGACGAGAGCGAGGGGCGCCTGCAGGTCCTTGGCGGCGGCGAAGCGCTCGGTGGCGTCGAGGGTCCCGAGGCGCCGGATCGCGCCGAGGATGTCGCGGAGGTGCCGGACGGCCTCGACGATGTTGCCCGTGCCCGCCTCTCCCTTCGAGCGGATCATGCACGCGCCCTCGCCGATGCGGCGCAGCGCCTCGCCGAGGTTGGTGGCCCCGCAGACGAACGGCACGGTGAAGGCCCACTTGTCGATGTGGTGCGCCTCGTCGGCCGGGGTCAGCACCTCGGACTCGTCGACGTAGTCGACGCCGAGCGACTGGAGCACCTGGGCCTCGGCGAAGTGGCCGATCCGGGCCTTGGCCATGACCGGGATCGTGACCGCGCCCTGGATCCCCTTGATCATCTCGGGGTCGCTCATCCGCGCGACGCCGCCGTCACGGCGGATGTCGGCCGGCACGCGCTCGAGCGCCATGACCGCGACGGCGCCGGCGTCCTCGGCGACCTTTGCCTGCTCGGCGGTGACCACGTCCATGATGACCCCGCCTCGGAGCATGTCGGCGAGGCCCCGCTTCACGTTGGTCGTGCCCGTGCGTCGCTCGTCAGAAACCGGTGCCATGCACGGAGCCTACCGGCGGCCCCTCACCACTCCGCGAGCGCCTGGGCGCGCACCGAGGGCGCGTCGAGCTCGTCGACCTGCGCGCCTCGGACCCCGGGCATCGGGTCGAACCACAGCCAGCGCGTCCTCGCGAAGCGCTCGGTGGCGAACAGCGACGGGGCGACGGGTCGTGGCTGGGCGACGCAGCGCTCGAGCACCGCGGCGATCGCGACGGGGTAGCGCACCATGGCCGCCGCCACTTCATCGGCGCGCAGCAGGCGCTCACGACCGGCGAGGCGGTGGCGCATCGCGTCCTTGCCGAGGAAGCTCGGGAGCGTCGCGGCGATCGTCCCGCGCCGCACGTCGTCGAGGCGCAGGTGGGCGAGGCCGTGGGCCACGACGCCCTCGAGCTCGACGAGGCTGAGCGAGTCGACCAGCCCCCTCGTGACCACCATCACCGCGCCGAGCGTCGTCGCCACCATCGCGAGGTTCACGCTCGGGTCCTCGACGACGTAGAGCGGCGGGTGCGCCACGCCGAACGTGGCGCACAGCCCCTCGACGAGGTTCTCGACGCGCGGGGCGGTGCCGTCGGGGACGCGCCGTGCCGCCCACTGGCGCTCGACGTGCATGGGTGCGGCGAGGAGGCCAGCCGCCACGACGAGCCCGCCCAGGACGAACGAGGCGCTCAGGATGACCACGCCGAGGCGGACCGCGCCGGCGAGCGCCAGGCCCGCGAAGACCAGCCCGCCGAACACGACGATGGCCGCGAGCGGGAGCATCGGCACGAGCACGGCGACGCGCCGGTTGCGCACGCGCTCGGCGTGGGTGACCCCGTACTCGGAGGCCCACGCCGTCGTGTCGGCGTGGCTCGGTGCTGCCATCACGCGAGGCTACTGCTCGGGTCCCGTCGTCCCCCGCCGCACGTGGCGACCGCGCGCCACCGTGGCGTGCGCGGCGTCGAAGGTGTCGGCGGCGCGCGCGTACAGCCCGAGGTACCGCTCGACGAGCGCGTGCACGGACCAGTGCTCGGCGTGCGCCCTCGCCTCGGCGAGCACCTGGTCCGTGGCGGGGCGCTCGATCGCCGCGCGCAGGGCCACGGCCAGGGCCTCGGGGTCGCCGGGGGCCACGAGGGTGGCGTGCCCGCCGGTCGCCTCCCGGTAGCCGTCGATGTCCGACGCGACGACGGCCGTGCGCGCGGCCATTCCCTCGAGGGGCACGAGTCCGAAGCTCTCGCCCCGCAGCGACGGCACGCAGAGCACGTCGGCCCCCCGGAGGCGGGCGAGCTTCTCATCGTCGTCGCGCGCGCCGAGCCACTCGATGCGCGCGTCGGCGCGGTGGCGCTGGCGCAGCGAGGCGGTCTCGGGGCCCTCGCCGAGCACCCAGCAGGCAATCGGTAGGTCGATCCTGCTCACGGCGTCGAGGAGGACGCCGAGGCCCTTGCGCTGCTCGTGGCGACCGACGAACAGCACCGTCGGTGCCGTCGTGGGCCAGGGGACCGCCGCGTCGACGAGGTCGAGCTCGACGCCGTTGAAGAGCACCTCTGGGTGCACGCCCGCGGCGCCTTGGATCGTGATGGCGGCGTGCCGGCTCACGGCCGTGGTGAGGTCGAGGCCGCGGCGCAGCCGACGGATCACGGGCGCGCCCGCGACGTAGGCGGGACCGCCGCCCCCGCGGTGGAACGTCCCGACCGTGGGGCGGCGGTGCTCGCGCAGAAGGTCGTAGGCGGCGATCGGGGCGAACGGCTCGTGGACGTGGACCACGCCGCCACGGAGCGTGGACGCCACGGAGGCGAAGGCGCGGGAGGCGGCGCGTGACAGGGTCACCGGGGCGCGCGAGCCGTTGGCGCGGATCGCGCGGACCTCCCCGGCCGCGGCGTGGGCGATGCCCGCGGCGAGCAGCTGCTCGTCGGGGGTGCCCGGCGAGCAGACGACCACCTCGACGCCCCGGCGCGCGAGGTCGCGCGCCATCGCGCGCACCTGGGTCTGCACCCCGCCCGGCACGCTCAGCGCGTAGGGGCTCACGAGCGCGACGCGCTCGACGCGTGCGGTCACGCGGCGTCGGACCAGTTCGCCTGGAGGACGTGCCACTGCTCGGGCGCGCGGCGGATGAGCCAGCCCAGCTCGTCGGTGACGCGCTGGGTCACACGCGCCACGTCCTCGCGAAATGGGCCCTGGCGAGTGGTGTCGACCGGCGGGGTGACCACGACGTGGTGGTCGCGGCCCGGCCCGCTGTACACCGCGGCGCACACGAGCGTCGCCCCGGTGCGCAGTGCGAGCATCGCCGGACCGGCGGGCGCGGTCGTCGGCGCGCCGAAGAGCTCGACGGCGATGCCGTTGTGCTGCAGGTCGCGGTCGCAGAGCAGCCCCACGACCCCACCGGCGCGGAGCACCTTGGCGAGCGCGCCGCTCGCGCCGTCGTCGAGGGGCACGATGCCGAGCCCCATCTGGACCCTCTTGGCCGCGAACCAGTCGAACAGCTCAGGGGGCTCCAGGCGTTCGGCGACCGCCGTCATGGGCCAGCCGAGGTCGGCGAGGAACGCCCCGCCCCACTCCCAGCTGCCGATGTGCGGGAGGGCGATGATGACCCCCCTGCCGGCTCGGACCGCGTCGCTGAGGTGCTGCTCGCCCTCGGCGAACCGGATCCGCTGGGTGACCGTCGCGCGCCGGATCGCAGGGAGCTTCGCCCCCTCGGTCCAGTAGCGCCCATAGGTGCGCATCGCCCGGGTGAGGTACCGGTGGAGCACCGCGCGGTCGGGGGTCTCGCCGGTGCCGCCTGCGAGGATCCTCGAGAGGTTGTCCGCCAGGTGGCTGCTGCGCCACCTCGGGGAGCGGCCGATCGTGCCGGCGACGACCTCACCGAGGCGGACGTCGAGGCGCTCGGGCAGGTGCTCGAGCAGGCCGCCAAGACTCCGGAAGAGCCAGAGCCGAGCCCGAGGGCTCACGCGTCGGAGCGGTGCGTCCGGTTCGCGCGTCGGTGCTCACGGGCCGCGCGGCGGCCACGTGCCCGCGTCTTGGCCTCGATGCGCACGGAGCGCCAGCGGGCGACCGCCGCGACGGTGCGATCCTGGGCCTTCGCGCCCGCGCCCGCGGGGCGTCGCACGAATGAGCGGCGCCGAGAGGTGCGCACGCCGGCCGGGCGGCCCGCGGCGACCCAGATGCGCTGGAAGCGTCCCGCGGCGGTGAGCGTGGTCAGCCCGAACAGGACCCACAGCACCGGGACGAAGATCGAGGCGGACAGCAGCGCGACCCCGAGCACGATGAGGCGCTCGGCGCGCTCCATCAGCCCGCCCTTGGCGGCGATGCCGAGGGACTCGGCCTTCGCGCGCTCATAGGACACGAGGAAGGCGACACCGAGGATCGCGAGGGGCAGCACGACCACGTGGCCGCCGCCGTGCGACGCGAGGTACCACGCGCAGCCCCCGAAGAGCAGCGCGTCAGCCACCCGATCGGTCACCGAGTCGAAGAACGCGCCGCGCACCGACGCCGAGCCGGAGGCCTTGGCGACCGCCCCGTCGAGGAGGTCCTGGGCGCCGGTGAGGATCAGGAGGCCGATGGCGAGCCCGAACCAGCCCGCAGCGATGGCCACGGCCGCCCCTGCCGCGCAGACCACGCCGGTCGCCGTGAGCATGTCGGCGGTGATCCCTGCACCCTGGAGGGCCTTGCCGATCGGCTTGGTGCCCCTGTCGACGGTCTCTCTGAACCGTCCGTCAAACATCTGACCTCCCTGCGCGCGGGGCAATGGCCTCCGCGGGCGGTCCAGCGTGTGCGGTTGGCCCATCGTACCCGACGATCCGGCGCCGAGACGGAGATGGCACACCCGCCGCCATCGTCAGTCAAGCTCCGCGAAGGCGTCGCGGAGCTTGACAAACGTGTCGTCCAGGTCCTCAGGAAGCACCCTCGTCTCTGCGATCGAGGTCATGAAGTTGGTGTCCCCGCCCCACCTCGGCAAGACGTGCAGGTGGAGGTGGCCGGGGATGCCCGCCCCGCCGGCGCGCCCGAGGTTCGCCCCGAGGTTCGCCCCGTCGGGGTGGTACGCCGCCTCGATGGCCCGGAGCGAGCGGGTCGCCGAGCGCCACAGGGCCGCCGACTCGGCGTCGCTCAGCGCACCGATGGTCGCCACGTGGCGCCTCGGCAGCACGAGCACGTGCCCTGAGCCGTAGGGGAAGGCGTTGAGGCAGACGAAGGTCGTCTCGGTGAGCTCGACGACCCCCGTCGCCACGTCGATGGGCCCGTCGGAGAGCCGGCAGAAGATGCAGGCGTCCTCGTCGTCTTCGTTGGCACCCGAGGTCGCGAGCTCGACGTAGCGCCGGCGCCACCCCGCGTAGAGCCGGTCGAGCGGCATCAGGGCGTCGTCGCCTCCGGCGACCCGTGCGCGACGACCTGGGCGACGACCTCGTCGAGGAGCCGGTCGACGCCGACCCCGCGCTCGGGCTCGTCGCTGCCGCGGCGGTTCACGCCCACCGTGCCCGCGGCCAGGTCGTCGTCGCCCACGACGAGGACGTAGGGCAGCTTCTCGAGCTTGGCGCGGCGGATGCGTGCGCCGAGCGGCTCGGTCGCGTCGTCGGCCTCCCCGCGCAGCCCGCCCTCGCGCAGCCGGGCGGCGACCTCGTGGGCGTAGTCCGCGTGCGCGTCGCGCACCGGCAGGACCCGGAACTGCTCGGGCATGAGCCAGGTGGGCAGCGCGCCCGCGTAGTGCTCGAGCAGGATCGCCAAGAAGCGCTCCACCGAGCCGAACAGGGCGCGGTGGATCATGACGGGCCGGTGCCGCTGGTTGTCCGCGCCGACGTAGGTCGCGTCGAAGCGCTGCGGGGTCTGGAAGTCGAGCTGGATCGTCGACAGCTGCCAGGTCCGCCCGATCGCGTCGCGCGCCTGCACGGAGATCTTGGGCCCGTAGAAGGCCCCGCCGCCCGGGTCGTCCACGAGCTCGAGGCCCGCCGCGGTGGCCACGGACCGAAGGGTGGCCTCGGCCTCGGACCACTCCTCGTCCGAGCCCACGGCCTTGCCCTCGGGGCGCGTCGACAGCTCGAGGTAGAAGTCCTTGAGCCCGAACGCGCGCAGCATGTCGAGGACGAACTCCAAGGTCCGCGTGAGCTCGTCGTTCATCTGGTCACGCCGGCACAGCAGGTGCGCGTCGTCCATCGTCAGCCCGCGCACCCTCGTGAGGCCGTGCACGACCCCCGAGCGCTCGTAGCGGTACACGGTGCCGAACTCGAACAGCCGCATGGGCAGCTCGCGGTAGCTGCGCTGGCGCGAGCGGTAGATCAGCAGGTGGAACGGGCAGTTCATCGGCTTGAGGTAGTACTCCTGGCCGCCGTCGAGCTCCATCGGCGGGTACATGCCCTCGGCGAACCACTCGAGGTGCCCCGAGATGTCGAAGAGCTCGCGCTTGGTGATGTGCGGGCTCGTGACGAACGAGTAGCCCGCGCCGAGGTGCCGCTCGCGCGAGTAGTCCTCGATCAGCTTGCGGATGAGCCCGCCCTTCGGGTGGAAGACCGCGAGGCCGGGGCCGAGCTCTTCGGGGAAGCTGAACAGGTCGAGCTCCTGGCCGAGCTTGCGATGGTCGCGCCGCTCGGCCTCCTCGAGCCGCTCGAGGTGCTCTCGCAGCGCGGCGTCGGACTCGAACGCCGTGCCGTAGATGCGCTGCAGCTGGGGTCGGTGTTCGTCGCCGCGCCAGTACGCGCCCGCGACGCGTTGCAGCTTGAAGTGTCCGAGTCGGCCGGTCGACGGGACGTGCGGCCCCCGGCACAGGTCCGTGAACGCCGCGGTGTTGCGGTAGCTCGTGACGACGCCCGCCTCCCCCGCCGCGTCGAGCTCGACGGCGCCGGCGGCGACCGCCTCGATGATCTCGGTCTTGAACGGCTGGTCGGCGAACAGCTCGAGGCCCTCGGCGACGGAGTGCTCGTGGCGGTCGAAGGGCTGGTCCTCGGCGATGATCTCGCGCATCGTCTGCTCGATCCGCTCGAGGTCCTCGTCGCTGAAGCGCGCGTCGCCGGGCAGCTCGAAGTCGTAGTAGAAGCCGTCGGCGATCACCGGGCCGATCGCGTAGTGCGCGCCCGGCCACAGCCGGAGCACTGCCTGGGCGAGCACGTGGGCGGTCGAGTGGCGCAGGACGTCGCGCCCGGCGGGCACGCTGGGCTTGAGCAGGCGCACGGCCGTCCCCTCGACGAGGGGCGCGTCGAGGTCGACGGGCTGGCCGTCGGCCTCCGCGGCGACGACCTCCTTGGCGAGGCCCTTGGAGATGGACGCTGCAAGCTCGGCGTAGGTCGAGCCGCTCGGGCGCGCCACGGTGCTGCCGTCGGGCAGCGTGATGGTCACCGTGGCGGACATCGTCTCTTCCTCGTCGCGGTCGCTAGAGCGTAACGCCGAGCAGCGCGAGCGACGGCGACAGGTCGGTGCCCTGGGGGGCCGCGTCGAGCGCCGCGAGCGCCCTGGGGGCGTCGAGGTCCTCGTCGAGGGCCGCGCGTACGTCGGCGAGCAGCGACGCCCCGTCGAGGGGTCCGGTGCGCTCGGCGTACATCGAGAGCCGCCGCCGGCCGACCTCGAGCTCGCCGTCGGTCCAGGTCCAGTCGCGGCGGTAGTGGTGACTCAGCAGCGCGAGGCGGATCGCGCCGGCCGGGGCGCGCTCGAGCAGGTCCGAGACGAAGACGAGGTTGCCGAGCGACTTCGACATCTTGGCGCCGTCGAGCCCGACGAGCCCGACGTGCACCCAGTACCGCGCGAGCGGCTGGTGGGTCACGGCCAGGGACTGGGCCGCCTCGCACTCGTGGTGGGGGAAGATCAGGTCCCGGCCGCCGCCGTGGATGTCCACGGTCTCACCGAGCTCGCGGAGCGCGAGCGCGGAGCACTCGATGTGCCAGCCGGGGCGCCCCGGCCCCCAGCGCGACTCCCAGGACGGCTCGTCGGGGAGCGAGGGCTGCCAGAGCACGAAGTCGAGAGGGTCGTGCTTGTTCGGGTCGTCGGGGTTCCCGCCGTTCTCCTTGGCCAGCACCAGCATCTCGGCGCGGCCGAGGTGGCTGATGTCGCCGAAGCCCGCCGCGCCCGCGACACGGAAGTAGATCGCCCCGCCCGACTCGTACGCCGCACCGTTGTCGAGCGCGCGGCCGATCATCGAGAGGATCTGGGGGATCGCCGACGTCGCGCGCGGCTCTGCGTCGACGGGCAGGATGCCGAGCCCCAACATGTCGCGGTCGAAGCGGGCGATCTCCTGGGCGGCGAGGTCCAGGTAGTGCACCCCGAGCTCGCGCGCCTTGCGCAGGATGTCGTCGTCGACGTCGGTGACGTTGCGGACGCACCTGGTCGCGTGGCCTGCGTCGCGCAGCCGGCGACCCAGCACGTCGTAGGTGAGGTAGGTCGCCGCGTGGCCGAGGTGCGCCGCGTCGTAGGGCGTGATGCCGCAGGTGTACATCGTGACCTCGGGACCGAGCTCGAGCTCCACGATGTCGCGGCGTCGCGTGTCGTACAGCTGCACGTTCAGATCCCGCCGAGCCGAACCGTCGTGTGCACCTTGTGCCGCATGTTGACCGTGATGCAGGCCGCGGTGAATGCCTCGATCGGACCCGCCTGGGCGAGGCTCCCCACCTCGATCGCGCGCAGCCCCTCCATCGTGTCGATCAGGGTGCAGGTGACGGCGCGCGCGTCGGCGTCGTCGCCGCAGACAAGCACATCGCTCTCGAGCCCGCTCATGAGGTCCTCCATGAGGGAGGCCGGGAGGTGGTGCAGTGCCGCGACCACGGAGGACCCCGGCAGAGAGGCCTGGAGCTCGGCGGCCATGGAGCCGCGCGCAGGGAAGAGCGCCACCATCTCGCGTCCCTGTTTCACGAGCGCGTTCACCATCGAGACGACGACCTTGCCGGCCAGGGCTGCAGCGAGGGGCCGCACCGTGGCAACGACGGCCTCCCAGGGGGTCGCGACGACCACGAGCTCGGCATGCGCGGCGTCCACGTTGGAACGTCCTTCGATCGGGAGGCTCCCCTGGCCCCGCAGGCTCGCCGCGACCTCGCTCGCGCGGGGCGCCTCTCGTGAGCCGAGCCAGACCTGGTGGCCCGCGCTGGCCGCACGAACCGCGAGTCCGCGGCCCGCTGGCCCGGTGCCGCCGACGATCCCGATCTGCACCGCGCAACCTTCCCACAGTCGTTCCTGAAGGTGCGAAGTAGCGTGACCGCGTGCCGCTCCTCGATGGCAAGCGCCTCCTCATCACCGGTGTCCTCACGTCCGACTCGCTCGCGTACGCCACCGCGCAGCGCGCTCTCGCCGAGGGCGCAGAGGTGGCGCTGTCCGGCTTCGGTCGGGGGCTGTCGCTCACGCAGCGCTCGGCGCGCCGCCTCGGCGAGGTCGGCGAGGTGCTCGAGCTCGACGTCACGGTGCCCGAGCAGCTCGACGCGGCGCGCGAGGCCTTGGAGCGACGCTTCGGGCGGCTGGACGGGGTGCTGCACGCCATCGGGTACGCGCCGCCGGACTGCCTCGGCCACGGGATGCTGAAGGCGAGCGCCGAGGACGTCGGCATCGCGCTGCAGGTGTCGACCTACTCGCTCGCGGGACTCACCCGAGCCATGCTTCCGCTCCTCGAGGTCGCCGGGCGCGACGGCGGCGCGTCGGTCGTGGGCCTCGACTTCGACGGGTCGCGCGCGTGGCCGGTCTACGACTGGATGGGCGTCGCCAAGGCCGGCCTCGAGTCGCTCACGCGGTACCTCGCGAAGGAGCTCGGCCCAAAGGGCATCCGGGTGAACCTCGTGGCCTCGGGGCCGGTGCGCACCGTGGCGGCCAAGTCGATCCCCGGGTTCGCCGCCTTCGAGGACGCCTGGGGCGACCGCGCCCCGCTCGGCTGGGACGTGCACGATGCCACACCGGCCGCGAATGCCGCCGTGGCGCTGCTCTCGGACCTCCTCAGCTCGACGACCGGGCACGTCTTGCACGTCGACGGTGGCGTCCACGCCCTCGGTATGTGAACAATGGTGCGGGTGCCAGAGGAGGTGTCGGCATGGCGCTGAAGGTCGAAGGAGAGCGAACCACACCGGCTGCGCCCGCCCTCGCGCGCAGCCAGGCGGCGGTCCGGCCGCGCCGCGGGATGAACACGTGGTCCTACACGGTCGGGCTGATGTGCAGCGACTTCCTGCTCGCGTTGCTCTCGCTCGCGGCGGGGCTCGCCCTGCTGAGCTTGGTGTCGCGCAAACGGGAGAACGGCCTCCACAACTTCTGGATCAACTATCCCCACGGCACCGCGTACCCGATCGGCATCGTGCTCGGGATGGCGCTCTCCGGCGCCTACCGGCTGTCGCGGCGAAGCCCGACCCAGTCGACGTTCTCCGAGCTGCAGAGCTACACGACCGGCATCGCCTTCGGCGGCCTGCTCACCTTGGGCCTCTCGTACCTCGCGCACCACTTCGCCAACTACACCGTCCAGGTGACGACCCAGGTGCTCTCGGCCATGGTCGTCTCGGTCGTGTTCCTGCCGATCGGCCACGCGCTGCTGCGCCGCGAGGTGCTCCGCCAGACGCCGCTTCGGGTCCTGATCGTCGACGGCGGTGAGGGGGTCGCTCGGTTCACCACGCACCTGCGCCTCAACCAGGGGATCAAGGTCATCGGCTGGGTCGCGACGACCGAGTCGCTGCCCCCGGGCGCGCTCGGTCGGCTCTCGGACCTCGAGCGGGTCATCCTCGAGCACGGCGTCGATCGGATCGTCGTGGGCTCGACCGGCGACTTCGAGGGTGATCACCTCGCCGAGTACCGACGCGCCATGGAGCTCGCCGACGTCGCCTTGGTGCCGCGCGTCCACGAGCTCGTCTCGTGGCGCTCCCGGCTCACCGAGCTCTCCGGCCTCCCCCTCCTCGAGACCGTCCCCCCCCAGCTCTCGGGATGGGACCGGCTCACGAAGCGGACGTTCGACCTCGTCGTGGCCACGGCGCTCCTCGTGCTCACCCTGCCGCTCGCGCTCCTGATCGCCCTCGCGATCAAGCTGACCTCGCCCGGCCCGGTGCTCTTCCGCCAGCCCCGCCTCGGCCGGCGCCGGCGCAGCTTCACCATCCTCAAGTTCCGCACCATGCGCGTCGACTCGAGCCGCTCGAGCAACGTCGCCGGCAACGAGGTGGCGAGCGGAGTCTCCGACGTCCCGCTCCACGAGATCCGAAACAAGCGCGACGAGACGGAGCAGATCACGCCGATCGGCACGTTCCTGCGCCGCACGGGCCTCGACGAGCTGCCCCAGTTCCTCAACGTGCTCGCCGGCTCGATGTCGATCGTCGGGCCCCGCCCGTTCGTGACGTCGGAGTCCGAGCCGCCGTCGAGCTGGGCGGCGCGGCGCTTCGACTTCCGCCCCGGGATCACGGGGCTGTGGCAGGTCTCGGGCCGCAACGAGCTCTCGGCCGAGGAGCTCCGCCAGCTCGACTACCTCTACGTCACGAGCTGGGCGCTGTGGTGGGACATCAAGATCTGCGTGGACACCCCTCGGGCGATGATCCGGGGGCTCGGTGCCTACTGAGCACCACGTCCCCCTTGCCATCGTCCACGACTACCTGACCCAGCGAGGCGGCGCCGAGCGGGTCGTCGCACTGTGCACGGAGCTCTTCCCCACCGCGCCGCTCTACACGTCGCTCTACGACCCCGACGGCACCTTCGAGGCGTTCCGGCACGTCGACGTCCGCACCGGGGTGCTCGACCGGGTCGGCGTGCTGCGCCACCACCACCGCGCTGCGCTCCCGCTGCTCGCACCGTGGTTCGCGAGCCGTCGGATCGACGCTGACGTCGTGCTCGCGAGCAGCTCGGGGTGGGCCCACGAGGTGCGGTCGACGGGACGCCTCGTCGTGTACTGCCACGCGCCGGCACGCTGGCTCTACCAGCAGGAGCGCTATCTGCGCGCCACCGGCGGCTCGTCGACGACGAAGGCGATCGCGACCGCAGCGCTCGGCGCCCTCGGCACGCCGCTGCGTCGCGTCGACCAGGCGGCGGCGCGCCGCGCCGACACCTACGTCGCGAACTCGAGCGCGACGGCCGCGCTCGTCCGCCAGCTCTACGACCGCGACGCAGAGGTGCTCTGCCCCCCGCCCGCCCTCGACCCCGAGGGCGGGCAGCGGGCCGTCGAGGGCCTCGAGGGCGGCTTCGTGCTGTGCGTCGCGCGGCTCCTCGCGTACAAGCACGTCGACGTCGTGGTCCGCGCGGCGTCCCGGCTTGACCGGCCGCTCGTCGTCGTCGGCGACGGACCCGAGCGTCGGGCCCTCGAGGCCGCGGCGTCCCCGAACGTCCGGTTCCTCGGTGTCGTCGACGACGCCACGCTGCGCTGGTGCTACGCGCAGGCCGCCGTGCTCGCCTCGGTGGGCTTCGAGGACTTCGGCCTCGCGCCGCTCGAGGCCGCGGCCTTCGGGACCCCGACGGTCGCGCGGAGGTTCGGAGGGGCGCTCGACACCGTGACCGACGGCGTCACGGGGACCCTCCTCGACGAGGTCGACGCGACCACGCTGAGCGAGGCGCTCGCCGCGCTCGCCGCGTCCCCGCCCACCCGCGCGGCACTCGTCGCCCACGCCGCAAGGTTCGGCCGCGAGCGCTTCGCGGACCGGCTGCGCGCGATCCTCAGCGCGCCCTGACGCGCGCGAGCACGCCGGCGAGCGCAGCGGCGACGACGGGGGTCGTGAACGACGCGCGCACCCCGTCGCGTCCCGCGAGGCCGAGCGAGCGTCCCGCGTCAGGATCGTCGCGCATCGCCGCGATGGCGCCTGCCAGGGCTCGTGGATCGCGCTCGGGGACGAGCACGCCGCCGCCGGTCACCGACAGGACCCACGGCAGCTCGCCGGTGGACGCCGCCACCACGGGCACGCCGCGGACGAGCGACTCGACGACGACGCGGCCGAACTGCTCGACCCAGCCCCTCGTCGCGCGGCTCGGAACGCAGGTGACGTGGGCGCGCGCGTAGACCTCGCCGACGCGATCGTGCGCGAGGGGCCCCACGTGTTCGACGCGCGGTCCCGCTCGCCGCACGGCGTCGTCAAGCGGCCCTGCGCCGGCGACCACGAGGCGGACGTCGTCGAGTGACGCGACGGCCTCCAGGAGGTCGCCGAGCCCCTTCTCCTCGACGAGGCGCCCCACGAAGGCGGCGGTGAACGGCCCGGCGGGCGTGGCACGCGGAGCCACGTCGGCCACGTCGTGCGCGATGACGTCGGGCTCGGCGCTCGCCCCCCAGCGCCGCGCGAGGCCGGCGGCCGCGGGCGACCTCGCGACGACGAACGCCGCGTGGCGAAGGACGCTGCGGCGCCAGCGCGCGACGGGCGCGGGCTGGACGAGCTCGAGGGTCTCTGCGACCTGGACGCCGTAGGGGACGCCGGCGCGCCGCGCGGCGCGGCTCCACTGCAGGGCGGCGAGACTGAAGGGCTCCTCTTCGATGAGCAAGATCCCCGCCTCGAGGCGGGCCAGCAGGCGCGAGGCCCGAGTGGCGTAGGCGTGGCGCTGCGGTCGGCCCGCGCCGAGCACCCCGACCGCGTGCAGGTGGACCGCCTGCGAGCCGGGCGGGTCCGGCGCGAACCCGTCGGGCCGGTACTCGTTGCGCCACCGCGCCGGCACCACGAGCTCGACGGGCGCGCCACTCGCGGCGAGCTCGCCGTAGACGGCGCGATTCGCCGCCAGCACGCACGCATGGCTCACGACGACGGTGCTCGACCCGGGGGGCATGCCCGTATCGTCGCAGGCGGCCCCGCTGCGCACCCGGATGCGGTGGCACGCAGCAGAGCGGTTTGCCGTCGTCCGAGACGGCGTCTGGAACACTTGGGGCGTGTCGGACGAACACGTCGTGGACGCCGGGCCCTCGGCGCAGCGCGGCGCGGAGTTCCGAGGCCGGCGCGTCGCGACCAACAGCATGACGATGCTGTCGGGCCTCGTCCTGTTCACGCTCATCGGCTTCGTGACGACGCCGGTCGTCCTCTCGCACGTCGGCCTGGTCGAGTTCGGCCTGTGGACGCTGATCATGACGACGGTCGCCTACATCACCGTCGTCGATCCCGGGTTCGGGGACCTGATCACGCGCTACGGCGCGAGGGCACACCTCGAGGGCAACCGAGCGCTCGCGGCCAGGCTCTGCTCGCTCGCGACGGTGGTGTGGCTCGGCTTCGGACTCCTCCTCTTGCCGTTCGTCCTGTGGGTCGTCCCCGCCTGGATCCCCCATCTGCACCTGCACGCGGGGCTGAACCACGTCGCCGAGGAGTACCTCTACTGGGGGTACGGCTACACGATCGCAGGATGCGTCTCGGCCAACATGTCCTCGCGGCTCACCGCGATCGGCGATCAGTGGCTCGTCACGATCATCGACGCCGCGACGCGACTCGTGTACGCCGGCGTCCTGCTGGGGATGCTGCTCACCGGGAGCAAGCTCAGCGCCCTCGTCGTGTCCTCCTCGATCCAGCTCGGGCTCACCTACGTCGTCACGATCGGGATCGTCTGGGCGCGCGCCGGCGCGCCCTACGGCAACCCGCTGCGGCTGCACGGTGCGCTCGTGCGAGAGGCCACCCGGTTCGGTGGCTGGCTCCAGCTCGGCGGCGTGCTCGAGCTCCTCACCTACGAGACCGACGGGCTCGTCATCGGCACGTTCGACTCGGTCGCCCGCGTGGGCACCTACGGGATCGCCCAGCGCGCGGCAGGCATGACGACGTACTTCGGGTTCTTCGCCCAGTCCTCCATGCTCGCGGCGATCTCCGCCGCCCATGCCGCGGGCGAGGGGCTCGTCGCGATGCGACGGATGTACCGCCGCGCCGTGCGCCTCGTCGCGCTGCTCGGCGGCGCAATCGCCGGCGCGCTGCTCGGAACCGCACCGGTGTTCCTCGCGTTCTGGCTGAACCGGTACCCCGGGGGCGTCCGGATCACCGACGCGGCGACCTGCCTCGCGGTCGCCGCCCTGCTCGTAGGCCTGCCGCGTCCCGCGGCGGCCGCCACGATCATGGCGATGGGCCGAGTCGGGATCGGGGTGCGCGCCCAGTTCGCGGCGTTCGTGATCAACCTCGTGCTCACCATCGCGCTCGTCCGTCCCTTCGGAATGTTCGGCGTCATGCTCGCGACGGTGATCGCGAAGATCGCCGCGACCTCGTACCTGCTCGCGCGGTTCCACCGGCTCGTCGAGGGCTCGGCGAGCGAGCTGCTGTTCTCTTGGGCGGGCAAGCTCCTCTTCGCGATCGGGGCGGGCGCGGGCGCGTGCCGGCTCGCGCTGCTCTTCCTCCCCGACGACGTCGTGCACCACCGAGGCCCCGCCTTCGTCGCCCTCGTGCCGCTCGTCTTGCTCTACGTGGTCGTCTTCGCCCTCGTCATCCGGACCACGAGGTACTTCAGCGAGGAGGACCTCGCCTGGTTCGCCGAGATCCTGCCGTCACCGCTCGCCCGTGTCGTCAAGAGCCGCGGCACGCGTCGGCTGCTCGGCGCCCCGGCATGACGCGCTACGCCGCGGTCGTCCCGACCTTCCAGCGCCCCGACGCCCTCGAGCGGTGCCTCGCGGCCCTCGGCGCCCAGCACCGCGCCTTCGACGAGATCGTCGTCGTGACCCGGGCCGACGACCCGGTGGCCACGTCGCTCGCAGGCGCGAGCCCGACGCCGTGCCGCGTCCTCGAGCTCGTAGCGACGGGCGTCCTCGCCGCGATGGCGGCGGGCGTGCGGGCGACGACGTCGGACGTCGTGTGCTTCACCGACGACGACGCGGTCCCGCCGCCGGACTGGCTGGAGCGCCTCGACGCCGTCCTCGACGGCCGACCGCTCGTGGGCGGTGCAGGTGGGCGCGACGCGATCGTGGTCGACGGCGTCGTCACCCTCGACGCGCCACGCACCTCGGACGTCGGTCGGGTGACCTGGTACGGACGGCACCGTGGGGGCCACCACCTGGGTGCGGGTCCGGCGCGCGAGGTCGCCTTCTTGAAGGGGGTGAACGCCGCCTACCGGCGCGACGCCCTCGGCCTGCCCCGGGGCATGCGCGGCACCGGCGCCGAGACGCACTTCGAGGTCGCCGTCGGACGCTACGCGCGCTCGCGGGGCTACCGCCTCGTCTACGACCCGGCGATCACCGTCGAGCACCACCCCGCCCCGCGCCAGGGGGAGGACCAGCGCGGCGCCCCGTCGCCCGACGCGGTGAGCGCCGCGGCGTTCAACCTCGTCGTCGCGATCGGCGGCGCGACCGGGCTCGCCCGCGTCGCCTACGCCACGCTCGTCGGGGATCGCGGCGCGCCGGGCCTCGTGCGCGCCCTCATGGCCGCGCTGCGCGGCGACCGCGACACCGCCCGCCGCCTGGCGCCCTCGCTGCGCGGGTCGCTCGCGGGCGGCTGGGCGCTCGTGCGCGGCCGCGGCGTGACCTACGAGACCTTCGTCTGAGCCACCACGCGCAGCTCCGCCTCGAGGAGGGTGGCGACCACGTCGGGGGCGAACCGCGCGGACTCTGCCCGACACCGCGCGGCGAGGAACGCACGCTCGTCGGGCTCCAAGGCGAGCAGCGCACGGACCGCGGCGTCGGCGGCGGCGACGTCGCCCGGCTCGACGACGCGGGCCACGTCCTCGCCGAGCCCCTCGGCCGCCCCGACCGCCGCGGTGACGACGACGGGCACCCCGCAGGCGAGGGCCTCGGCCACCGTGAGGCCGAACGGCTCGTAGCGCGAGAGCTGCAGCAGGCATCTCGCGGAGGCGACGAGCCGTGCGACCTCGTCGCGGTCGAGGCGGCCGAGCGCTCGCCCGACGGCGGGGTCGAGCTGCTCCAAGAGCCCCGAGTAGTCGCTCCACAGCGAGGGCGAGCCGACGACGTCGAGCTCCACGCGACCTGCGAGGTCGCGCAGCGCCGAGGACAGGGTGATCACGTCCTCGAGGCCCTTGCGCACGGTGAGCCGCCCCACGCTGACGACCCGTGCGACGCCATCGTCGCCGGGGAGCGGGACGAAGCGGTCGAGGTCGATGCAGTTCGGCACGATGCCGACGCGCGCGGGATCGAGGCCGTAGTCCGCGACGAGGTCGCGGCGGAACACCGAGGAGAGCGCGAGGACGCGATCGGCGCGCCGGGCGTCGCGCCGCTGGCGCACCGCGCGCAGCGCCAGCCAGGCGCGCACGACCGCGGGCTCCCAGGCGCCCTCGAGGCCCGCGGCGAGCACGCGCTCGTTGCGCATCCAGCGCAGCTCTCCCGCCGCGTGGACCGAGGGGTGGATGACGAGCGGCGCGCGACCGCGCCGCCGTGCGGGCACCCCGAAGGACTCGATGTTCGAGAACTGGTAGATGACGTCGAAGGGCACGGCGTGATGCCGCGCGGCCAGGGTGGCGGCGAGGCGCCGTCGTGCGAGGGCGGCGCTCAGCTGGTGCGACGCCATCTTCGTGAGCCGCTGCCGCGAGTACCAGCGCTCGAAGGCGAAGCTCGACGGCTCGATGACGAGCTCGATCCCCTCGATCGACGCGAGCTCGGCGGCGGCGGCGGTCTCGCGGCTCGCGGCGACGAAGCACTCGATGCTCGCCCCGCGGCGCGCGAGCTCGGCGAGGAGGAGCCCCGCCACCCCGGGGGCGCCGTCGGCCGAGGGGGAGGGCACGGGCCCGACGTAGGCGATGCGCAGGCCGGGTCGGTCGAGCCCGGGCGTCGGGGCGACGGGCCGGTCGCGGTGGTGGCGCCACTGCGTGGCGGTGACCCAGGTGGCCACGGCGAGCTGCCCCGTGGCGAGCCGACCCCACCGCGCGGCGCGCCACGGCGACCGGCCCACGCCCTCGGTGCCCGAGGCGAGCGACCTCCATCGCCGCCCCATCGAGGCGAGGGGGGCGAGGCGAACGGGCAGCCGCGAGGCCTTGGCGGTCGGGAAGCGCCGCAGCAGGAGCCAGTCGTCGACCACGAGCCACCCGCGGCGGTCCCAGTCGCGCGCGCGGAAGCGGCGGCCGGGGTGCACGACGTGCATCGCCTCGACGTAGCGGACCTCGCCGACGAGGTCGCCGATTCGCCAGGCGAGGTCCCGGTCCTCGTGCGCGGCGTGGGGGAACTGCCGGTCGAAGCCCCCGACCGCTCGCAGCGCCGCCGCGCGGTACGCCACGTTGCAGGTGAGGTAGCTCCCCCCGTCGTGGTCGAAGACCGCGTGCTCGTAGAGCGGGTCGAACGGCGGGGCGTCGGTCCGACCGGTCACCCCTGCGACGTCGGGGGCGGCGTCGAGCACGCCGCACGCCGCGGCCAGCCACCCGACGTCCACCTCCACGTCGTCGTCGGTGAACGCCACGACCGACCCGCGGGCCGCGGCGATCCCGAGGTTCCGCGCGCGAGAGGGCCCGACGCCCTCGGTTCGCACGACGCGGACGCGTGGATCCGTCGGCGCGGCGACCGGCACGGTCGAGCCGTCGTCGACCACCACGACCTCGCAGGTGCGCCCCGCCGCGTCGCACGCGGCGAGCACGCGCGCAAGGCAGCGCTCGAGGAGCGCCGCGCGATCCCTCGTCGGCACGACCACGGTCACGGCCACCTGGGCCGCGGCGGCGTCAGGCATGGCCCCGCCGGTGCCGGCGCGCGCGGGTCCGCGCCTCGGCCCAGGCGTCGAGCAGCCGGGGGGCGAGGGCGCCGGGCGTGTACGCGGTGGCGGTCACCGCGCCGGCCGCGCCGAGGCGCGCGCGAAGGTCGGGGTCCACGGCGAGCCGTCGCAGGGCGTCGGCGAGGGCGGTGCGGTCCCCCATCGGGTAGCGCAGGCCGTCGACGCCGTCGGTGACCACCTCGGCGGGGCCGCCGGCGTCAGCGACGACGACGGCGCACCCCGCGCCCATCGCCTCCACCACCACCTGGCCGAACGGCTCGGGCTGGGTGGAGGCGTGGACCAGCACGTCGGTCGCCGCGAGCTCGGCGGCGACGTCGGCGACGAACCCGCAGAGGACGACGCGGTCCGCGACGCCGCGTCGCGCGGCGAGCGCGAGGAGCGACGCGGCGACGTCGCCCTCGCCGAACATCGGCGCACCGATGACCCGGAGGACCTCGTCGCCCTCGCCGAAGGCGTCGGCGAACGCCTCGATGGCGAGGTGCTGGCCCTTCCATGGGGCGAGGCGCCCGACGATCGCGAAGCGCGTCGGTGCGTGCGTAGCCTCGCGCGCCGAGGCGTGGATCGTCGGGTCGAGCGGGCTCGGCACGACGCGACCGCCCGTCACGCCCACGGTCTCGAGCGTCGAGGCACTGTTGGCGACGACGAGCGCGGGCAGCCGGCGTGCGGCGGCGCGCACGAGCGTCGCGGCCCTCGCGGGGAGTGACGGCGGCGCGAGGTGGTCCCGGACGTGCCACACGCACGGGACGCCCGCCAGGCGGGCGGCCGCGCCGCCGTAGAGGGCGGACTTGAGCGAGTTGGTGTGCACCACGTCGGGCCGGAGCACCCGGAGGCGCCGCGCGAGCACGACGACGTAGCGCGCCGTCTCGAGGGCGCGCCTCGGTCCGAGCCGCCCCGCAGCGACCGCGTCGCGGTGCATCGTGGCGACCGAGGGCGCGAGCGGGAGGACCTCGACGGACGCGCCCGCGTCCTCGAGCCGGCGACGCAGGGGTCCTTCCTCGCCCAGGATCGCGTGCACCTCGGCCCGATCGCCGAGCCCGCCGATCGCGCGCGCGATCGCGAGCTCCCCGCCCGACAAGACGGCGGTGTGGTCGAGCACCACGACGCGGGGGCGGTCGCCGCGGTCGACGGCCCGCGCGTAGATCGCCTCGTGGCGCGCCGCCACCTGGTCCCAGCTGTGGTCCTCGGCGACACTGCGCCGCAGGGCGCGCGCCGCGAAGTCCTGGGGGGCCTCGAGGACGCGACGCATCGCCTCGGCGAGGGCACGCGGGTCGCCCGCGCGCACCGCGGGGCCCTGGCCGACGGCCTCGAGGGCCTCGGCGAGCCCGCCCACGTCGGTGCCGACGACGGGCGTGCCGCAGGCGAGGGACTCGAGCACGACGAGGCCGTAGCCTTCCAGGGCCAACGACGGCACGACGGCGACGTCGGCGGCGCGGTACCAGGCGACCAGCTCGTCGTCGTCGACGCGCCCGCAGAAGCGCACCGTGGACTCGACTTCGAGCGAGCGGGCGAGGCGGCGGAGGCCGGGGGCGGACGGGCCGTCCCCGACGAGGGCGAGGCGGTCCTCGCTGCCCGGCTCGAGCGACCGCCACGCCTCGAGCAGCACCTCGAGGCCCATGCGCGGGACGAGCCGGCGCACCGCGAGGGCCACGCGGCCCTCCCCGACACCGAGTGCAGCTCGTGCCACCGCACGGTCACCGGGGGTGAAGCGGTCGACGTCGACCCCGGGGGCGACCACGTCGATCGACCACGGCGCGACGCCGTAGCGATCCCGAAGGAGGTCCCCGAAGGCCGCGGACAGCACGACGCATCGCGCGGCCCGCCGGTAGACGCGGCGCTCGACGGCGCGCTTCGCAGCGACGTTCCACGCAGGGGCGCCGGCGTGCGTCGACTCGTCGGCCCACGGGCCCTGGAAGTGCACGACCTTGGGGACCGCGCGGAGCGCGCCGATCGTGGCGGTCACCGACGCGGTGCCCGCGAAGTGCAGGTCCGCCACGTCGGGACGGGCGAGGGCGCGGACCGATCGGTCGACCGCCCACGCCGCGCGCCCCATCGACGTGCCGAGGGGAGCAGCGACGACGACGCCCTCGGGTGGCCTGGGGTCGGCCGCGGCGCCGAGGACCACGGCGCGCGCGTCGACGCCGCGGGCGCGCTGGGCGGCGAGGAGCTGTTCCACGTAGCGGTTGAGGCCCCCCGGCCGCGCCGCCGTCGTCTCGAGGCCGACGTGCAGGAGCCTCACGGGCCCTGCGCCAGCAGCGCGTCGTAGCGCGCCAGCGTGGCGGCCGCCATCTGGTCCCAGCTGAATCGCTCGGCCCGGCGCGCGGCGGCGGCCCCCATCGCCCGGCACGCCTCGCGGTCCTTGTCGAGCGCCTCGAGGGCGCCGCCGATCCGGAACTCGTTGAGCGGGACGACGAAGCCGCCCGGGCCGTCCCCGTCGTCGGCGACGAGCTCGGGGCCGACCCCGGTGTCGGTGCAGACCACGGCGCACCCGGCGGCGGCACCCTCGACCACGGCGAGGCCGAAGGACTCGTAGAGCGAGCACGACAGCACCACGTCGGCGTCGGCGAACTCGAGCTCGACGTCGGTGCGCGGCGGGAGGACCTCGATGCGGTCGAGCGCTCCGTAGTCCGCCGCGATCGAGCGCATCGCCCGCCGGTCGCCGGCGCCGATGATCCGCATCCGGCAGTTCGTCGTCCGCGCGACGGCGCGGATGGCGAGCGGCACGCCCTTGCGCTCGAAGTCGCCGGCCACGACGAGGATGCGCAGGGGCTGGTCGGCCCCACGCGCCGAGCGGGGCGGCTGGGCGAACCGCGCGACGTCGACGCCGTTCTCGATGAGCGTGATCGCGAGCTGCGGGTAGCGGGACGCGAGGTCGCGAGCCTCGGCCTGCGAGACCGCGCCGAGCTCGCGGGTGTGGCCTCGACGCATCGCCCAGCGCTCGAGTCGCGCCGCGCGCCGGCGGCGCCAGCCCGAGACGACGCCACGCAGCCCATGGCGCCCGGGCGTCCGCGCGCCACCCTGGGCGTCGATGACCGCCGCGTGGCTCAGGTGCATCGTGATCAGGTCGACGCGCGCGTGGGCGACGGCCCCGCAGCTGTGCACGAGATCGTTCCGTCGGCGCACCGAGCGCAACCGGGCGGTGCCCAGCAGGTCGAAGAGCACGAGGCGCGCGGTGTTCGGACGCGAGGGGATGGGGATCCGGGTGCGTCGAACACCGGGCGGCAGCGTCTCGAGCCCGTCGCCGGCGACCACCTCGAGGTCGACGACGCGGGCGAGCCGCTCACAGAGCCGAGCGCTCACGAGCTCCATCCCGCCCTTGGTGGGGTCGACGGAGTGTGCGACGTACGCGACGCGCGGCCGCCTCACTCGCGGCCATGGTGGCGGGGCGCCCCTGGCTTGCGCCACTCCTGGGGCGCTTCCACGACCGCCGGCATGAGCGCGGCCTCGGCGTCGGCCCTCGCCATCGTGATGTCGAGGTACCCCACGAAGAGCCAGATCACCCAGCAGACCGAGTAGAGGTCGCCGTTCGTCCACTGGAAGAGCGTCGCCATGAGCAGCCCGAGTCCGAAGATCGAGACCGCGTCGCGCCGGATGACCGCGGCGCGGTAGGTCGTCTTGATCGCGTACCACGCGAAGGCGACGTAGACGGCCAGTCCGAAGATCCCGAAGGCGATCCCCATGTTGCCGGGGTCGAACTCGGTGCCGACCGTCCTCGAGTGGCCGTAGCGGTTCGCAGCGATCGTGATGCTGCCCGTCCCGTGGCCGAACGGGTGCGTGAAGGCCTGGCGGATGCCGATCTTGGTCGCCTTGATGTGCCCGGGGAGCGAGGAACCCGCGCCGAGCGGGTTCCTGATGCCCGAGACGTTGTGCGCGGTCAGGGTCCCCGATGCCCCGCCGCCACCGCCGCCGCCGAAGTGGCCGCCGAGGAAGATGAGGAGCAGGACCGCCCCGATGCCGCCGGCGAGCACGCCGTACGGGCGGAGCCGCAGCCGCGCCGAGACCATCACGCCGATCGCGAGCACGGTGAGGAACACCGCGGTGCGCTCGGACTCGTACCACAGCGCGACGCCCACCGTCACGGTCGCCGCGACGTGCAGCGGCAGGAAGATGCGGGTCTGCTTGCTCGCCAGCGCGAGCCACGCGACGACCCCGACGGACAGGAACGCGGCGTACTCCTGGGCGGACGAGAACGACCCGAAGGCCCGGATCACGTTCGAGCCAAGGCTGAGGGCGCTGTAGCCCTTGGTCGAGATCCACGCCCGGTCCCACGACGGCAGGCCGTGGAACTGCTGGATCAGCCCGTAGATCGCCGCGCAGAGGCTGAGGACCGCGATCGTCCGCACGAGCTGCAGGGCCAGCACCTCATCGACGAGGGCACGTCCGATCCAAAAGGCGAGCATCGGCACGAGGATGAAGAGCAGGCCGCCGAGACCCGACAGGAGGCGCTCGGAGGGATTGAGGGACTCGAGCAGCGCGATCGTGCAGAACGCCGCGACGACACCGGAGAGCCGGGTGCGGTTCTGGAAGGCGCCCCGTCCAAGGCTCGTGAGGAAGAGCAGCAGGATGATGATCGGACCGATGATGAGGACCGGGTCGCCCGAGAACGTGATGTTCCCTCCGCCCGGTGTCAGGCGGCGGATGACGCCGAGCATCACCATCCAGACGGGGAGCACGGCCAGCATCGTCCGGGGTGACTGCCAGGTGATCGCGACGACGATCGGCAGCACGATGACGACGAGGCCGAGGTGTGTACCCGACGCCAGCGCGACGCCGAGGCACGCCGCGGTGCCCACCAACACGAGGAGCCACGCGGAGGTTCCAGTGGGCTCGTGACCAGTGGTCACAGCGTCGTCGATGACGGCGGTGTCGACGTGCACACTCATCGCCGCAGATTGTCGCACAAGGAGTGACAAACCCTTTCCCTATGGCGTTTTTGGGGACCCCGAGTAGCATGCCTCCGATGGTCGCCACGCCTCGCGCGCGCGCGCAGATGAACGCCCTCCAGTACGTGAATGTGCTGTGGCGTCGCAAGATGACCGTGCTGCTGAGCGTGGTCGTCGCGGTCAGCGCCATGCTCGTGGTGGACACGCTCCGGTCGAACGTCTACATGTCGACGGCAAAGGTGATCTTCGGAACCGGCACCCACCAGAACCCGACCCAGCTCAACACCGATGAGCTCCAGCTGCTGAGCCCGTCGGTCAAGGCTGCCGCCGCGCAAGCGATCGGACACAAGCTCGCGAACTGCTCCACCGCACTCTCGCCCGGCACCTTCATCATTCTCATCAACTGCCGCGCGGGCTCCCCGAAGATCGCGGCCGCCTCGGCCAACGCCATCCCGAAGGCCTTCAACAAGATCCAGTACTTCACCAACGTCTCGCAGATCTCGGCACAGATTGGGAACCTGAACAGTTACTACAGCTACATCGGGGGCCTGATCACACAGACCCTGGTCGACGTTCAGCACCTCAAGAAGTCCAACCCCCAGTACAACATCGATCTTCGGAACCTCAGCAAGTTCTCGAGTGAGCACACAGCTCTCCAGCAGAGCATCGAGAGAGAGGTCCACCTGCTCTACGTGCCCTCGCACGTCGTGAGCATCCAGGTGAGGGCCACCAAGGATCCGACGCCCGTGTCCCCCAAGCCGACCACTGATGTGCTGTTGGCTGCCCTCGCCGGTCTTGCAATCGGCATCGGGATCGCCATTCTGCGCGAGACGCTGGATGACAAGCTCCGCACGCGCGCCGAGCTCGAGGAGATCGCGGCCGGACGCCCAGCGATCGGGCTCATCCCGCTCATCTCTGAGTGGGAGGATCGCAAGACCCCGCTGCTCATCGCCGCGGAACAGCCGAAATCGCCCCCCTCCGAGGCCTTCCGCGCCCTGCGGACGTCGCTGCAGTTCATGTCGCTCGACGAGCCCATCAAGTCGCTGCTCATCACCTCACCTGCGGCCGCGGACGGCAAGACGACCGTGTGCGCGGACCTCGCCTACACGATCGCCGCGGCGGGCCAGGAGGTCATCTTGGTGGGCTGCGACCTGCGCAAGCCGCGGATCCACGAGTTCTTCGGGCTCACCAACGACGTGGGCTTCACGTCGGTGCTCCTCGGCGAAGCGGAGCTCGACGACGCGATCCAGGACGTGCCGGGGAGCCCGTACCTCAAGATCCTCTCTGCCGGCCCGATCCCCCCCAACCCCTCCGAGCTCCTGTCGGGGCGTCGCACCGAGCAGATCATCGACGCGCTCAAGCGCCGCTGCGACCTCGTCATCCTCGACTCGACGCCACTGCTGCCGGTCTCGGACGCCGCGGTGCTCGCCGCCAAGGCCGACGGCGTGCTCCTCGTGGCCGCGTCGGGCATCTCGACGAAGCGTGACGCGACGAGGGCCGTCGAGATCCTGCGCCAGGTCGACGCCGCGCTGATCGGCGTGGTGCTCAACCGCGCGCCGGCGGCCGACTCGTACGCGTACTACCGCTACGGCTATGGCTACGGGTACGGCTATGGCTACGGGTACGGCTATGGCTACGGCGCCGGTTCGACGAGCCGCTCGCCGGCCATCCAGACGGGGAGCGCCGTCGCCAAGCCGGTCGGACAGTCCGCCGGGGTCGCCGCGGGCCAGGCCGACGCCGGTGGCGACGCACCGACGTCGACCACCGAGTCACCCTCCAGCTGACGTCCGGGCCGACCGGCCGACGTCGCACGCGCTCGATGGACCCCTACAAGCACCGCCGCTCCCGGCTCGGCCACCAGTACCGCAAGGGCTGGACCCACTACCGCCAGCACCGCACGGGCATCAAACACGGCCATCGGCGCACCTCGCAGCACACGAAGCTCGACCCCCAGCGCACGCCCGTCGACACCGTCCGGCACGCCAAGCGGGTGCTACGAGGAGGCCGCCCCGCCGAGCTCGCCCGCCAGATCGCGCTCGGCACGCTGCTCGCCCTCGGGATCGCCTTCCTCGTCTTGGCGGTGTGGGGGTTCATCACGGTCTGGCAGGCGCGCGACGAGCTCCGCGGCGCGCAGTCAGAGGCGACCGCGCTCGCCCACGATCGCACCCAGCTGTTCACCGCCGGTGGCCGCGCCCGCGCCGCATCCCAGATCGGCGCGATGCACCGCGGGGCGTCGTCCGCCGCGTCCCTCGTCGACGGCTCGATCCCGCTGAAGGCGCTCTCGTGGATCCCCTTCGTCGGCCAGCAGGTGCACGGCGTCACCTCCCTCGTGAACGACTTCAACACGACCTCGACGCAAGCCGGCACGCTGCTCGCGTCGCTGCGCCAGCTGATCTCCGCGAGCCACGGCACGACCATCTCCCTCAACGCCCTCAACCAGCTGAACCAGCGCGTGCACACCTCGGTGGTCGCCCTGCGCCCGCTCAACCGGGGCTCGGGCCTCCTCATCGGGCCGCTCGCCACCGCGCGCGACAACTTCGACAAGGAGATCACCCAGGTCACGGCCCTCCTCTCGACGGGCGGCCACCTGCTCGACTACGCGCTCCCCTTCCTCGGCGCGGACGGGCCGCGGACCTACTTCGTCGCCGGTGAGAACAACGCCGAGATGCGCGACCAGGGCGCCGTGCTGTCCTGGGCCGTCCTCACCGCGAACCACGGCTACTTCCACATGACCAAGTCCCACTCGGTCGGCACGATCCGCATCCGACACCCCGCCCCGGTCCGCCTCCCGCCGGGCACGCTCGCGGCGTTCGCGCAGCTCGAGCCCACCCAGGTCTGGCAGTCGGTCAACGCGACGGCCGACTTCCCCCTCAGCGCACAGGTGATGGCCGCGATGTACCACCAGCGCACCCACCGCGCCGTCGACGGCGTGATCGGCATCGACCCCATCTCGCTCCAGCACATCCTCGAGGCGACGGGCGGGGTGTTCGTCTCGGGCGTCCCCGCCCAGGTCACCTCCCACAACGTGCTCTACGTCCTCATGCACGGCCTCTACCTGCTGTACCCGAAGGGCTACGAGCAGGGCCGGCGCCACGACGAGGTCGCGGCCGTCGCCTCGGCGGCCGTCGCCAAGATGAAGCATCACCCCTACGACCTCGCCTACCTGGTGGACCAGCTCGCCAAGGCCGTGCGCGGCCGCCACCTGCTCGTGTGGAGCCGGTTCCACGTCTCGGAGGCCGCCGTCACGAGCTTCGGCGCGAGCGGCTCGCTCGTGGCCAACGGCCCGAGCGCCGTGCACCTCGCGATCGAGTCGGCCGTCGCCGCCAAGCTCGACTGGTACGTGCACACCGCGGTCATCTACAACGTCTCGGTCGACGCGCACGGGACCGCGCTGATCAAGACCACTGTCGTGGTGGACAACACCGCGCCAAAGGGCTGTAAGCCCCACTACGTGTGCGGGCCGAGCCGCCCCAACTCGACGGTCCCCGGCCAGTACGTGGCCCGGCTCGACCTGTGGCTCCCGGCCGGGGCAGTCTCGCCCGGAGGACTCCCCGAGTCCGGGCTCACCTTGGTGCGCCAGACCGTCGACGTGCTCCCCAAGCACCGCCAGACGATCGTGCTCGAGGCCGACGTGCCCCACGCGGTGCGCAACGGCCACTACACCCTGTGGTTCATCCCCCAGTCGTCGCTCACGCCGCAGCTCAGCAAGGTGACGTTCTCCGCGCCCAACTGGTCCGTCAGCGGCCCCGCCTCAACGGTGTGGACGGCGAAGAACATCACCTCGTACACCTGGACGCTCAACCACTGACCGCGGCGATGAGCCGAGCGAGGCGCCGCGTCGCCCGCTCGAGCTCGCCGAACATCTCCTCGTTGCTCTCGGTCGCGTCGACCATCGGGTCGCGCAGGTCGTCGATCGGGTCGAGCGAGATGAGCTCGGCGCGGTCCCTCGAGGTGTGGACGCGGGCGAGCCACGTGGCGAGGGTGTCGCCCTCGTGCGGCGGCTCGCTCGTGGTGCCGCGTCGCACGAGCTCGAGGAGGGTGAAGGACCTCGGCCAGATCGGTGGCGCGCTCAGGACCATGGTGCGCAGGAGACCTCGGGTCATCGTGAGGACGAGGTCACAGGACTGGGCGAGCTCGGCGGTGAATGGGGAGGGCTCGTGCGCACGCAGGTCGATGCCGCGGATGAGGGCGAGGTCCACGAAGTCGTCCGGCGGGACCTGGCCGGCGACCACCTCCATGCCCGCAGAGGTCACCTGGGCCTCGGTGTGGGCGCCGGCGAGGGCGCGGGTGAGCATCACCTCTGCCGACGGCGACCGGCACAGGTTGGCGCGGCAGACGAAGAGGATCGACGCGGTCACGCGGTCGCCTCGGTGGCCGCCGGCGCGATCGGCGTCGCCTGCGTCGCGAACTGGGTCTCGTAGAGGTCGCGGTACAGCCCGCCCCGCACGAGCAGCTCGGCGTGGGTGCCGCGGTCGACGACCTGGCCGTTCGCGACCACGAGGATCACGTCGGCGTTGCGGATGGTCGAGAGCCGGTGGGCGATCACGATCGACGTGCGGCCCTCGAGGGTCGCGTCGAGCGCGCGCTGGACCGCGGCCTCGCTCTCTGCGTCGAGGTGCGCCGTCGCCTCGTCGAGCACGACGACCCGCGGTGCCTTGAGGAGCAGCCGCGCGATCGCGATGCGCTGCTTCTCCCCGCCCGACAGGCGGTAGCCGCGCTCCCCCACGATCGTCTCGAGCCCGTTGGGGAGCGACTCGACGAGCTCGTAGATCTGCGCGGCGCGGAGGGCCGCCTCGAGCTCGCGCTCGGTCGCCTCGGGCCGCGCGTAGAGGAGGTTCGCGCGCAGCGAGTCGTGGAACAGGTGCGCGTCCTGGGTGACCACGCCCACCGTGTCGACGATGCTCGCGGTCGTCGCGTGGCGCAGGTCCCGCCCGTTGATGCGCACCTCGCCGGCGGTCGGGTCGTAGAGCCGGGGGATGAGCGAGGAGATCGTGGTCTTGCCGGCACCGGAGGGCCCGACGAGGGCGACGACCGAGCCCGGCTCGACGGTGAAGGAGACCCCCCGCAGCACCTCGACGCGGCCGGTGCGCTCGAGGGTCGCGACCGCCTCGAGCGAGGCGATGGAGACCTCCTCGGCGGTCGGGTAGCTGAAGCGCACGTCGCGGAACTCGACGGTCGCGGGGCCTGCGGGGATGGGCGTCGCGTCGGGAGCCTCGGCGATCATCGGCTCGATGTCGAGCACCTCGAACACCCGCTCGAAGCTCACGACGGCGCTCGTGAGGTCGACCTGCACGTTCGAGAGCTGCATGAGCGGCGCGAACAGCCGCGCCAGGTAGGCCGTGAGGGCGACCACCGTGCCAAGGGACATCGTGTTGTGCACGACGGCCACGCCGCCGAAGCCGTAGGCGAAGGCCGTGGCGAGCGCCGCCGTGAGGCTGAGCCCGACGAAGAACATCCGCTGGTACGTGGCCTGCTTGATCCCGATGTCCCGCACGCTCGCGGCCCGCTGGTCGAACGCGGCGCGCTCCTCGTCGGGGCGGCCGAAGAGCTTGACGAGCATGGCGCCCGAGACGTTGAAGCGCTCCTGCATGAGGGTGTTCATCTCGGCGTTGAGGCCCATCCCCTGGCGGAAGAGCCGCCCGAGCCGCGGGCTCAGCGACTTCGCGGGGATGAGGAACATCGGCACGAGGAGGAGAGCCACGACGGTGATCTGCCAGGACAAAAACGCCATGGTGATCAGCACGAGCACGACCATCACCGCGTTGCCGACGATGTTGCTGAGCAGGTCCGTGAAGGCCTGCTGGGCGCCGATGATGTCGTTGTTGAGCCGGCTGATGAGCGCGCCAGTCTGGGTCCGAGAGAAGAACGAGATCGGCATCGACTGGACGTGTCGGAACACCTTCGCGCGCATGTCGTAGATCAGGAACTCCCCGATCGCCGCGGCGATGCGCCGCTCGGTCAGGGTCAGCCCCGCGTCGACGAGGGCGAGGAGCACGGCCAGGAAGGCGAGGGCCACGATGGTGTTGGCGCCGGTGTGCTTCGTCGCGAGGTTGATGATCTGGCGCAGGATCAGCGGATTCACGACCACCACCAGAGCGTCGAGCACCACGACCGCCATGAAGACGATGAGCTGGGCGCGGTAGGGCCGAGAGAACTGCACCATCCGGCGCAGGGTCTCTCGCTGGATCTTGTGATTGCGCAGGTCCTGGTCGCGACGCAACGTGCGCATCATCCCCCAACCACCGTGCGACATCCCGCCCATCCATGCCTCCTGTGCGCTCATCGTAGGGACCGGAGCGCCGAGCCTCGTCCGCCAGTGGTTGACGCGACGTACAGTCCGTCTCGACGCAAAAGCGAAGGAGTCGACGTGGACCTGCACGAGGCGCTGTACACGACCCGCGCGATGCGTCGCGTGACGGACCAGCCGATCCCCATCGATGCCCAGGCGAGGATCCTCGACGCGGCGATTCGCGCGCCGTCGGGCGGCAACCAGCAGGGCTGGCGGTTCGTCCTCGTCGACGACCAGGCGCTCATCGCCGAGCTCGGGCCGCTGTACCGCGACGCGATAGCCCAGCTGTGGCAGACCGCCTACCGCGCGCGGATCGAGGCCGCCGAGCGCGCACCGCGCGATGAGGCGTCCGTGGAGTTCGACAAGGTGCGCGCCTCCGCCCAGTGGCTGGCTGACCACTTCGAGACGGTGCCGCTGTACCTGTTCGCGTTCTCGCGGTTCGACCCGTCGGGTGGGTCCATCTACCCCGCGGTGTGGAGCGCGATGCTCGCCGCCCGCGCCGAGGGCATCGGGTCCTGTCTCACCGTCGTGCTCTCTGGGTCCCACCACGCCGAGGTGCTCGAGCTGCTCGGCGTCCCCGCCGACGAGGGCTGGCGCATGTGGGCGTGCGTCTCGTTCGGCTACCCGACGGGGCGCTGGGCCGTTGCCCCGCGGCGCGCGGCCCACGAGGTCACGAACCGCAACCGCTGGGGCGCGCCGGCGGGGTTCGAGGCGGGCCGCCCGCTGTGGAGCGCGCCGGTCACCGGCGCTTGAGCGCGAGCACCTCCCGGTAGGTCGCCTCCAGCCGGTCGACGACCGGCGCGGTGCGGAACGCCGCAGCCCGCGTCCGCCCGCGCGCGACGAGGGCGGACCGCCAGGCCTCGTCGGCGAGCAGGCGTTGGATCGCCGTCGCCATCCCGACGACGTGGCCGTCAGGGACGAGGACGCCCCCCTCGCCGCCCGCGAGGATGTCGTGCGGGCCCGGCACGTCGCTGCTCACCACCGGGACGCCGGCAGAGAGCGCCTCGAGGACGGTCATCCCGAGACCCTCCGCGCGCGAGGGGAAGAGGAGCACGCGGTGGCCCGCGAGCAGCGCCGAGAGCGCCGCAGCGTCGAAGCCGTCGCCCAAGGCCACGCGGTCGCGGACGTCGTAGCCGAGCTGGGCGCCGATCGCGGCGGAGTCCTCGAGTCCGTGCCACGAGGCCGTCGCGCCGGGCACGGCCCGCAGGACCGTGTCGAGGACGCGCACCGCGACGTCGCCGCCCTTGCGCCACGACGCGGGGCTGAGCACCAGCACGTCGCGGTGCTCGGTCGGCGGCACCGCCGGCGGCAGGTCGCGCAGCAGCTCGGAGGTGCGGCGGATGCGAGCCTCGGGGACCCCCAGCCTCGAGGCTGCGAAGGCCGCCTCGGCGTCGTTGAGCAAGAGGACCGCGTCCGCCGCCCGAAGCGACCTCGCGACCTCCCAGAGGCGCAGCCCCCCGTGGTACACGCCGTAGCGACGACGGAGCCGCAGCTCACCGCGCCGGGCTCCCTCCCGGCGCCGCGCGGCGTTGAGGTGCTCGAGGCCATGGCTCCTCGTGAAGACGGCGGCGCGCGCGGTGCGGACGTGCCCGCGACCGACGTAGGCCAGGTCGCCCGTCGAGGCGTCGAGGACGTCGAGCTGGTCGCCCGTCAGCCGGCGACCCACGACGCGCGCGACGGCGTGGGGGAACGCGAGGGCGTCGAGCGCCGCGCCGTGCCGATGGGCAAGGAGGTCGAGCCCCATCAGCTCGACGCGGTGGCCACGTCGCTCGAGCTCCTCGGCGAGCGAGAGCGTGCTCCCCGCCGCGCCGGTCCCCTCCACGAGGTCGTGGTGCACCACGAGCAAGACCCGCAGTCGATCCGTGACATCGCCCATCAGATCAGTGGCTCGTTCGGCTCCCGCATGAGTCGGCGCTCGAGCCCTCCGAGCCCGCGCCGACGGGCGAGCTTGATCGCGAGCATCCGCGAGAAGAAGCCGAGGCGGCGGCTCAGGCGAGCCGCGTCGCTCGCCGCCTGCAGTGGGCTCCGGCGCTCCTTTTTGAACTCGACGAGCGTGCGGACGCACCCGACGTAGCGGAAGCGGCGGGTCCACCACAGCCGCTGGAGGACGGCCTCGGTCGTGCCGATGGCACTGAACGCGTCGTGCAGGAGCATGGTCCCTCCCTCGGCGAGGTGGGCGTCCCACCCGTCGATGTCGGTCAGCACGCTCGTGCGGTCGTGGGCCCCGTCGATCCACGCGAGCCCGACCGGTGGCCCCGTCCAGGCCGCCGCCGCGTCCCCCGAGAGCCCCCGGTACAGGTGCACCCGGTCGGCGACCCCCGCCGTGGCGAGGTTCTGCTCGAAGACCTCGAGGGACTCCGCCCCGCCGCCCCATCGTGGGTCGTCGAAGGGGTCGATCGCCGTCAGCGAGGTGCCGTCGCGCAGCCCGGCGGCGAGCAGGATCGTCGACTTGCCCCGGTGGCTGCCGATCTCGACGACCGCCTGGTCCACTGGGACGCGCCGGGCGGCCTCGAAGAGCCTGCGGCCCTGCTCGGGCGTCAGCCACCCCTCGACGCCGTCGGCGATCGACCACGCCTCCTCGAACGTCGCCGGCACACGGGCAATCTACCGAGGGCCCTGCGCGCCGAGGACCCTCTTCCTCGCCTCCTATGCTCCGCGCGGAGGCGCGACGCCCGTCGTGATGCAGATGACGAATCCGACCTACGAAGACATCGACGCGGTGCTCGCCGGGCTCGTGGCGCCGAGCGACGACGCGCTCGAGCACGCCCTGCGGGCGTCCACCGACGGTGGCCTGCCCGCGATCCAGGTGGCCGCGCTGCAGGGCAAGCTGCTGCAGCTGCTCGTGCAGGCGACCGGGTCACAGACGATCCTCGAGGTCGGGACCCTCGGTGGCTACTCGACGATCCACCTCGCCCGCGGCCTGCGCGCCGGGGGCACGGTGACGACCCTCGAGCTCGACGAGCACCACGCCGAGGTCGCGCGGGCGAATCTCGCCTATGCGGGGCTCGCCGACCGCGTGGACGTCCTGGTCGGGCCCGCGCTCGAGTCCCTCGCGACGCTCAAGTCCCAGGGCTACGGCCCGGTCGACTTCGTCTTCATCGACGCCGACAAGGAGAACAACACCAACTACCTGCGCGCCGGGCTCGAGTTCTCGCGCCCCGGCACGGTGCTGGTGGTCGACAACGTCGTCCGTGCTGGCGCCGTCGCACTGGACCCGCCGCCCGACGACCGGGCGCGCGGCGCGCGCGAGGCGATCGAGTTCTTGGGCCGCGAGCCTCGGGTCGAGGCGACGGTGCTCCAGGTCGTCGGCGCAAAGGGCCACGACGGCCTGCTCTTCGGCGTGGTCACCGCCTGATCCGTACCGCGGCGGTCAAGCGGGCGTGCTGGCGTTCGCTCCGGTGCCGTCGGTGGCGGGGGGCGTGGTGATCACGATCGACGCGTCGTCGGGGCTCGTGAGTCCCTGCATGAGGGCGGACGCGGCCCCGATGAGCCCCGCTGCCTCATAGGGGACGACGAGCTTGGAGGTCGGCGAGGTCGCGACGTCCTGGAGGGCGCGCAGCTGGAGGACCGCGAGCGTGTTCTGCTTGATCCCGACCGAGTCGATCGCCGAGAGCAACGCGGCCTCGCCCTCGCCGCGCAGCTGCGTGGCGACCTTCTCGCCCTCCGCACGCAGCTGCAGCGACTGCTTCTGGGCCTCTGCGGCGAGGATCGCCGACTGCTTGGCGCCCTCCGCCTTGAGCACCTCGGCCTGCTTCTGGCCCTGTGCGGTGTTGATCGCCGCCTGCTGGTCGCCCTCGGACTTCAAGATGGCCGCGCGCTTGTGCTGTTCGGCCTCCTTCTGCTCGGACATCGCCTGGAGGACGTTGTTCGGGGGCCGGATGTCGAGGATCTCGATGCGGTTCAGTCGCACGCCCCACTTCATGGTCGCGTCCGCCATGTGGTCCTGCATGCGCGTGTTGATCTGCTCGCGCTGTGAGAGGGACTCGTCCAAGGAGAGCTCGCCGAACACGGCGCGCAGCGCCGTCTTCGAGAGCTGGTCGATCGCGAGCAGGAAGTCGTTGATCTCGAAGAGGGCCGACTTCACGTCGATCACCTGGCAGAAGATCGTCGCGGACACCATGACCGACACGTTGTCCTTGGTGATCACGGCCTGCTGGTCACCGACCTGGGGGAACTCGCGCATGTCCACCTTGACCATCTGGTCCACGAAGGGCGTGAGCACCGCGAGGCCCGGCTGGCGGATCGACCGGAACTCGCCTAGCCGCTTGACGACCCCGACGCTCCCCTGCTGGATCACCTTGACGGCGGACTTGAGGAAGATGACGGCCGCACCAATGACGACGACACCGACGACGATCTCGGTGGCGAGAATGCCTGCAGACGCAACGATCACTGCGTCCCTCCTTAGTCCACTCGCCGGACCGGCGATGATCTGAGACTAGGCAGAATCCGAGGGATACACGACGAGCAGGCCCCGGTCGATGTCGGCGACGACGACGTCGCTGCCCTGCTCGATGTCGCTGTCCGGATCGAGCGGGATCGCGAACCACTCCTCGCCGCGGAGACGGACCGTGCCTGGCTGGTGCTTCCCGCGGATGGCCTTGGTCACCAACGCCGTCTCGCCGACGAGTGCCTGGACACCACTGCGCATTGCCACGTCCTCCTCGGCACGAGCACCCTGCACGGGCGTCGTCGCTCCTGATGGTCACTATAAGTCCGGTCGCCCAGCGGGCCTGTGGTCAGTCGCTCACGGCGTCGCCCGCCGCCGAGGCGCGCGGCGCGGGGCGGTCACCCACGGGCCGAGCTGCTCGAGCGCGTCGTCGATCGTCATCGTCGATGCCGTCAGGAGCGACGCGCCGTCTGACCACGCAGGGAACGGGGTCTCATGGTTGACGTGGTGCCCCCGTGCCGTGTGCTCCTGCTCGACGCGGGCGAGGCGGTCACGGCCGATCAGGTCCGCGGCACAGATGAGCGCCGGCCACAGGCGGCGGTGCACCACCGTCACCTTGCCGTCGACCGCGCGGCACACCACGACGTCGTCGGAGGCCAGCACCGTGCCGAGCACCTCGTAGATCTCGTGTCCCTTCGCGTGGCCCCACCAGCTCCCCGTGATGGGCTCGCCGGCGATCGCCTCGGTGAGGCGTGGCACGGGTCCCTTCGCCGCGACGAGCACGACGCCGTGGCGCTCCACGAAGTCGAGCGTCGCAGAAGCGTCCATCGGGTGCCCTCCTCGTGCGTGCGCCAGTGCACGTCGCGCTTGCAAGGGTGAGCGTCGCACACCCTCGCGGAGCCGTGGCGGTCCCGCATGGCGGGAAACTTCAAACTGACCCGCGGGTAGGCGGGGGCGCGCGAGCGTGGCGTGCCACGATGTGGTGACCCGACGGTGCTTGAGGAGGCGACCGGGTGCTCGCGTTCACGCTCCCTGACCATGGCGCGGAGTGGCCCGGCATGGGCGACGCCTGGTCCTCGCACCCGTCCTGGGAGCTCGTCGACGCGGCCAGCGACGCGGCAGGCCGCGACGTCGCCGCGCTGCTGCGCGGCGAGCGGGGCGACGCGCTCGAGGAGCTCACCAACGCCCACCTCGCGACGTTCGTCCTGAGCCTCGTCGCGCTCGACGCGGCGGAGCGGCTCGGCCTCGCGCCCATGGCCGTCTCGGGCTACGGGCTCGGGGAGTACACCGCGCTCGTCGCGGCGGGCGCTCTCGACTTCGACGATGGAGTGCGCCTCGTGGTGGCGAGGGGCACCGCGGCGAGCAAGGTCGCCGCCGACATGCCCTGTGCGACCGCGCTGATCGAGGGCCTCGACGATGGCGACGTCGAGGGGGCGTGCGCGCGCGCCGAGGGCGCCGCGTGGATCGCCGGCTACGACGCGCCGCGCCGCCTCGTCGTGAGCGGCTCGCCCGAGGGCGTCGCGACCGCGCTCTCGATCGCGCGCTCCCTTGGAGCGACGCGCGCCGAGGAGGTCGCCTCGAGCGGCGGCTTCCACACCCCGCTGCTCGCCGGCGCCCGTGAGCCCCTTCGCAAGGAGCTTGCAAAGGTGACCTTCCGCGAGTCGGACCCGGTCGTCGTCGCCAACGTCGACGCGCGCCACCACTCGGACCCCTCGGACTGGCCCGGGCTGCTCGCCGCGCAGCTGTGCGCGCCGGTGCGGTGGCGCCAGTCGGTCGAGGCCCTCTTCGAAGAGGGGGTGCGCACCTTCGTCGAGTTCGGGGCGGGCGACGCCCTCGCAGAGGCGACGCGCTCGACGTTCGCACCGAAGGCAGTGCAGACCCACTCGATCGCCTCTCCCGAGGACCTCGAGGTGCTCGTGGAGCGTCTGATCGCGACGCCGACGGTGCGCCGTGCCGAGGTCCGGGACCACGACCAGCTGGGCGGGCGGCTCGTCGTCTCATCGGCGGCGGGACCGTTCCAGCCCGTGCAGCACGTCGCCCACGCCGCGCCTCGGCTGGCGGGGATCCCGAGCGCCGACGACGAGGTCGACGGCGAGGTCGTGATAGAGGTGGGCGACCTCGTGGGCTGGGTCGGCGACGTCGAGGTCCGCTCGGCGTTCTCCGGCACACTCGGCGGGCTCCTCGTGATCGCCGGCGAGCGCGTCATGCCGAGCCAGCCCGTTGCGTGGCTGCACGCGACGACGGACGCCTGACGCAGCGTCGATCGCCGCCACGACAGGCTCGCGGGGTGCGGGCGCGTCTCGTATCGTGGCGGGCGTGACGGCGCGAGGGCCGGCACGACGAGGGGGCGCGATGAAGGTCAACCCGGCGGTCGCCGGCATGGACGAGGGGCGTCTCGATCGCATCGACGAGCACCTGCGCGGGCGCTACGTCGAGCCCGGGAAGCTCGCGGGCTGCCAGGTCGCCGTCGCGCGGCACGGCCAGCTCGCGCATTTCGGCTCGATCGGGGTGGCTGACGCCGGCCGCGGCGTGCCAGTGGCCGAGGACACCATCTGGCGGATCTACTCGATGACCAAGCCCATCACGGGCGTCGCCCTCATGACCCTCTACGAGCGAGGGCTCTTCCAGCTCGGCGACCCTGTCTCGCGGTTCATCCCCTCGTGGAGGGAGATGCAGGTCAAGGAGCGCGCTCCGGACGGCTCATCCCGACTGGTCGAGCCGGAGCGACCCGTCTCGGTCCGCGACGTGCTGATGCACACCTCAGGGATCGGCTACGAGGCGCTCGTCGACCCCGACGAGCGTGGCACCCGTCCCGTCGCGATCGGCGAGCGCGACTTCACGCTCGAGGCCTTGTGCGAGCAGCTCGCGGGAACGCCGCTGCACTTCCACCCCGGGCGGCACTGGCTGTACTCGGTCTCGACGGACGTGTGCGCCCGGCTGGTCGAGGTCCTGTCGGGCGCTCGGTTCGACGAGTACCTCGACGAGGCCATCTTCGGGCCGCTCGGCATGGTGGACACCGGCTTTGTCGTGCCCGACGACAAGGTCGCACGCTTCGCCGCGAACTACGGACGCGACCGCGCCAAGGCGCTGCGCGAGCTCGAGGACCCGATGACGAGCCCGTACCGCGCGCCGCGGAGGTTCCTCTCGGGCGGCGGTGGTCTCGTCTCCACGACAGGCGACTACCTGCGATTCACCCAGATGCTCGCGAACGGTGGCGAGCTCGACGGCGTGCGTGTGCTCTCGCGCCCGACCGTCGCGCTCATGGCCACGAACCACCTGCCGGGCGGTGGCACCCTGCGCGAGTTCGCGCTCCCCAGCGCCTACGGCGAGGTCGGCTTCGAGGGCATGGGGTTCGGCCTGACGATGGCCGTCGCGAAGGGTCCCGCCGAGACCGGGGTCGTTGGCTCCGCGGGTGAGTTCATGTGGGGCGGGGCCGCCTCGACGCTCTTCTGGGTCGACCCCGTCGAGGACCTCACGGTCGTCTTCATGACCCAGTTCATGCCGTCGGGGACGTTCGACTTCCGCGCGCAGCTGAAGGCGCTCGTCTACGCCGCGATCGTCGACTGACCGGTGCGAGCGGCTCGAGCTAGGCCCTGGGTCAGACAATCCGAGCCACCTCTTGGTGGTGGAGATGCCTCAAATGAGCCCTTGTTCAACGCCGCCAGGTCTCGCACGTCGGTCAACCGCCAGGCACGCCGAGAAAGTCCGCAAGCACCCTGTTGAAGAGATCCGGCGCCTCGAGATTCCACACGTGCCCGACGTCGGGGA
>Ga0182024_10001673_pt1 | contig 56287 bp, 57 predicted proteins | sample P32metaG_FD_120480 | JGI IMG/M metagenome (GOLD analysis project Ga0182024, IMG submission 120480) | Permafrost microbial communities from Stordalen Mire, Sweden - P3-2 metaG (Illumina Assembly) | ecosystem: Environmental > Terrestrial > Soil > Wetlands > Permafrost | place: Sweden: Stordalen...
ATCCATGAACGTCAGCTTCGGATCGAACGCGACCAGCGGACGAAAGCCCTGCCCAAGCTGGCGAACGCGCTTGGAGATAATGTTGACGAGAACCTGGGGGCTCTGCACGGTTTTGAGGGCATCTTGAACGAGGGTCTGTTTCATAAAATTATCACCAAAAGATAAAGGGCCAAATTTCCGTCAAGCGGAAAAGTTTGAGTCTGTCGCCCACGATGGCATAACTCAAGCTTATCTTTCGATGAATTTTTCGGAGAGGATGATGCGGGTACCCCTAGGTCTTATTCGACTTATAGGACCTAGGGAACCTATCTGAAGCAAAATCCCTCATTTTTCGTCAAAAGTGGAAAACCTCATTGAGGGCTGGTCTTTGGGGTCAAACCACTATATATAGTACGAGCAAGTCATGAAGCACACCACCGGTTATGCCAGATCTCGCCGGTTGGCCGCGCCCCAGCCGAGAAAGAAGGTTCGCCTCGATTTGAAGCGACGCCCCAAGCCCGAGCCGGACGATGAACTGGGCGTTCAGCAAAAGAGCAATTTTTGGAAATGGGTCGGGTTGGTGGCGCTGCTTCATCTCGTTGCCCTGAGCATCTTTTATTTGGTCTACGAAACCGTGCCCGCCGCGAAGCCCCCGGAGCAGTTCATCTCACTGCTTCCGGAAGGAAACGTGGTCAAGGGCACACCCGGAGCGCAAGAGGCGCACAAGCTGGGACCAACCACTCCCGCGCCCGTCGTGCATCATGATTCCACGCCACCCACGCCGGTTGCCCCGGTCCAGCCCAAACCCACGCCCGTGACGCTGGATAAACCGGCTCCCCAAGTGACTCCCAAGCCGACGCCACCCACGCTGCCGAAGGTCAAAGTCGATCTCACCCTGACTGACGCCCCGACGACGGCAGCGGATAAACCCGTGACCAAGCCGAAGCCTCATCACAAAAAGCCGGTGGTCAAGAAGACCGATGATTCGGAGAGCCACGAAGACACGGCGACCCCCGACAGCGCGGGCTTGAGTAAGGAACAGATCGCCGAGAAGCTGGGCGAAAAGCTGGATGCCGCCGGGGTGAAGAATGCGACCCAATCGGGCACGAGCGGCTCGGCCAATTCTCACGCGAATCCTTACGCCGATTTCTATGCCGCGATCCGCGACCAAGTCATGAGCCAGTGGGAAAGCCCGAATCTGTCCGACGAAACCGCGATCAACCCGATCGTCCGGATTCATGTCGAGAAGGACGGCCGTGTTCCGCCTGAGAGCGTGCAACTGATCCAGTCTTCCGGCAATCCCACCTATGATGATTCGGCGGTTGCGGCTGCGAAAGGCCTCGGCTATCTACACGAACCCTTGCCGGAAGGCTGTAACCCTGATATTCCCATCACTTTTAAACTTACCCGTTAAACATACCGTTATTGTGAAATTATTGTCCACCTGCCTCTCTTTGATTCTCCTGCTCGGTTTATCCGGCTTTCTCAGCACACAACTCCACGGCCAGGGCGTGACGGTTGAGGTTTCCACCCTGCCACGCGTCGGTGTTTCGATCAGCGGACCTCTCGGCGGCGGTGTGACCGAAATCGTCAGCAACGACCTGAAGCGCACCGGGATGATTTCGCCGGTGGGCAGCGGCTCGGGCGATTACCTGGCCACCGGAGATGCCGGCGAGTCGGGTGTGACTGGACGGTTGGTGGATAAAAAAACCGGCGCGGAAGTTTTCAACAAGACCTTTACCGGCAAGGTCCGGCTCGCGGCGCACGAGTTCGCCGACGCCATCACCCAAAGCGTCACGGGGCTGCCGGGCTTCGCATCGAGCAAGCTGGCCTTCGTCGCCGGATCGACCCGGACGCAGGAGCTTTACCTAGCCGACATGGACGGCTTCAACGCGCGCGCGATCACGCATGACGGCACGATCAGTGCCAGTCCCGCCTTGAACCACGACGGCACAAAGCTGGCCTATACCTCATATAAAAGCGGCTATCCCGACGTTTATCTGATCGATCTCGCCTCCGGGTCCCGTACGCGCATCGCCTTTTTCCCTGGGATCAATTCCGGCCCCTCGTTCTCACCGGACGGATCGCTGATCGCGCTGACCCTGAGCAAGGACGGCAATCCGGAGATTTACACGATGTCGACCGACGGCGGCTCGCTGACCCGCATCACGCGGACCCGTGGCGCGGAGACCTCGCCGTCGTGGTCGCCGACGGGAGACCGTCTGGTCTATTCCTCGGACGATCGCGGGAGCCCGCAGCTTTTTGTCAGCAGCTCGACGAGCACCACCGATGGCTCCGACTGGGATCACCTCGTCACGGGCAATGCCTATTGCACCAAGCCCGACTGGTCGCCGGATGGCAAGTGGATCGCCTTCACTACGCGCATCGGCGGGCAGTTCCAGATCGGCGTCTTTGATGTGGCCAGCCGCACGGCCCAACTCATCACGACCGCCGGCGGGCAAGACCCGGCCTGGACGCGGGATTCGCGCCATCTGGTCTACTCCAACAACGGCCACCTTCATCTCCTCGATACCGTTTCGCGTCAATCGCTGCCGATCGAAACGAGCGTAAGCGGGTGCGGCGAACCGACCGTCTCACGCTGACAGAGATAGAAACCATTGCCAATTTCACCCCATAACGTATAACTCACCGTTTGACCCCTTAACCCTCCGACTCCCTCATGAATACTAAATGCCGCCTCTCTCTCCTCATCGCCCTCACCTTTGCCCTCGCTGCTTGCGATGACAGCACGGATAAAAATTATACAGGCATGGGTGGTGACAACGGCGGCGCGCTTCCCGGCGGCAGCGACCAAGTGAACCCAGGCGGCGACAGCAGCGGCATCCCTCCCTCCCCGCGCGGAAACTTCAATCCCGATAACGCCGATTACCAAACCCTCGCCGCGGATACGGTCTACTTTGATTTCGATAAGTCGACCATTGGCGGCTCGGAACGGGACAAGTTGCAAGCGGTCAGCGATTGGTTCAAGGCAAACCCCGGGAATTCCCTTTTCCTTGCGGGCCACGCCGACAAACGCGGCACGCCCGAATATAATCGCGCGCTCGGCGAACGGCGCGCGCTGGCCGTACGCGAATATCTCGTCGGTCTCGGCCTGCCCGCGGCCTCGCTCTACACAAACAGCTACGGTTCGGACCGGCCCGCCGTCGATGGCGACACTGAAGAGGCCTACGCGAAGAATCGCCGCGTCGAAATCGGCGTGATCGTGCAGAAGCCGTAGTAATGTGGCGGCGGTCTATGACCGCCGACGGTGAGGAGAGAAAGGCGTCAAAGCGAATCGGCGGTCGTAGACCGCCGCTACAGCCAACAGAACGCAAGCAATGAAAACCACGGCCCCCGCTTTCCCCCTCACCTGTTCCGCGCTGCACAAGACGTTTCGCCTTGGGCACACCGATCTCGAAATCCTGCGCGGGCTGGAGGCAGAGTTTCCACCCGGCGGCCTCAATACGATCCAGGGAGCCTCGGGCTCGGGCAAAAGCACGCTGCTGCAAATTCTCGGCGGACTCGAGCGTCCCGACGCGGGCGAGGTGTGCTGGGAGGGCGAATCGATTTACGGGTGGTCGCGGGCTAAACTGGCGGCATGGCGCAATCTCTCCGTCGGATTCGTTTTTCAGGCCTACCATCTTTTTCCGGAACTCTCCGCGCTGGAAAACGTCGAGTTCCCGGCGCGGCTCGCCCGGCGCAGCGATCCCGCCCAGGGCGCCCGCTTGCTCGATCAGGTGGGCCTCGGCTCGCGGCTGCATCACCGGCCCTCGGAGCTTTCCGGCGGCGAACAACAGCGCGTGGCCATCGCACGCGCGCTGCGTAACAACCCCGCGCTTCTCCTGGCCGACGAACCGACTGGCAATCTCGATGCGGCCACCGGCCACGAGATCATCGACCTGCTGCTGCGTCTCCATCAGGAACGGGGCAACTGCATGATTATCGTCACGCACGATGACCGCATCGCCGCTCTGGGCCAGCGAACGTATCGCTTGGAAGAGGGTGTTTTGACCGCCTAGGCCGGGTAACAAAGATCACGTCTTGCCGATCACGATTCCTCTGGCAGAATAGTTGCCTTACCCATGCAGCACCTGAAAATCTATCTCGACGGCCAGTTCGTGAACGAGCCTGACGCCAAGGTTTCCGTGTTCGATCACGGCCTCCTTTACGGCGACGGCGTGTTCGAGGGCATCCGCTTTTACAAGGGGCGCGTCTTCCTCCTGGAGGAGCACCTCGACCGCCTTTACGATTCGGCCAAGGCGATTCTCCTGACCCTCCCGCTCGAACGCCCCGCGATGCGCGAGGCGGTGCTGGAGACATGCCGCCAGAACAATTTGCGCGACGGCTATATCCGGCTGGTGGTGACGCGCGGCAAGGGCGATCTGGGCCTCAACCCGAACAAATGCAGCAAGCCGACCATGTTCATCATTGCGGCGACCATCGAGCTTTACCCGGAAAAATATTACACCGAGGGACTGCGCGTGAACACCGTGCCGACGCAGCGGATCTCGCCGGCGGCGCTCAGCCCGGCGATCAAGTCGCTCAACTACCTCAACAACATCCTGGCCAAGATCGAAGGCAATCTCTATGGCGCGCAGGAGTCGATCATGCTCAACCCGCAGGGCTTCGTGGCCGAATGTACGGCGGACAATATTTTCGTGATCAAGCAGGAGCAAATCTTCACTCCCCACGTTTCCGACGGGGCGCTCGGCGGCATCACCCGGCGGTTGATGTTCGACCTGGCGCACGAAATGGGCCGCGAAATCAAGGAGACGAATCTCACCCGGTACGATCTTTTCGTGGCCGATGAACTCTTCGCGACCGGTACGGGCGCCGAGGTGGTGCCGATCAGCGAAGTGGACGGACGCAAGATCGGGGCCGGGCGGGTCGGCCCGATCACCGGGGAATTCATCCGCCATTTCCGCCAACGGACGCAAAATACAGGCGTTTCCATTTATTGATTATGTATTATATTGGAAGCGGCACCTGAAAAATGCCCGCTAAAATCTATGACTTGTGAAGTTTGCCAGACTGAGAACGCCACGGTGCATCTGACCCAGATCATCAGCGGCAAGATGCAGAAGATCGACCTGTGCGAGAAGTGCGCCAAGGAAAAGGGCGTGGCCGATCCGGCCGGTTTTTCGCTCGCCGACATGCTTCTGGGCCTGGGCGCGGCGGATGAGATCAAATCCTCCAATGGCTCTGAGGAACTGGTCTGCCCGCAATGCGGCTTCACGCAGCCCGATTTCAAGAAGACGGGACGGCTCGGCTGCCCGCAATGCTACGTGACGTTTTCCGAAGGGCTTGGCGTGATTCTCAAAGACATGCACAAAGGCATCCTGCACAAGGGAAAGGTCCCGAGCCGCGCCCTCCGCGCCCAGGAATACCAAAACCGGCTCAAGGCGCTGCATGCCAATTTGCAAACTGCCGTGCAGTCGGAGAATTACGAGCAGGCAGCCTCCCTGCGCGACCAGATCACGCATTTGGAGATGCAGCTTAAGAGCTAAATCCTCCACGCTCCACGAGCGCGGCAGGTTAACTCTGGGAGTGCTCCACGGCCGGCGGCGAGGCTTGGGCCCCATTCGGGGCGCCTTCGTTCAGATGCCCGGACAATCGTCGCGTGCCCTGGATGTTGGCCAGTTTTCTTCGCAGGGTTTCCAGGCTGAACGGTTTTTCGAGAATGCCCAACTTCAACTGGGAGAACTCAGACATGAAATCCTGAAAATGGCTCGGCGGCAGCCCGCTCATCAACAGAACCGAGGTATGGTCAAAGCGGGTGTCCTTGGCGACCGCCGTGCTATATCCCCCGATGAACTGCGCCCCGTTCATGCCCGGCATGTTATAATCGACAATGACCACCTCGGGGGGAGTGGTGGCCGCGATCAGCTCCTGCAAGGCGACTTCGGGATAGCGGTAGGACTTCGTACGATGGCCCAGGTGCTCGAGCAAACTGCAAAGACCGTCCCGCACGAGGTCGTCGTCGTCGATGACGTAGACGAGGAAATGGGACTCGGCGGGCTGGCGCTTCGATTGCAGGATGATGCGCTGGGTTTGCCTGAAAATGCGATGGGTGGAGCGGCGCGCGTCGAGACTCTCTTTTTCCTTGGGCGCAGCGGGGGCGGCATCGATGTCGCCCCGCGGCCAGACCAGCGAGACCGAGGTGCCCATGCCCACCGTGGAACGGATTTCAACCGTGCCGACATGCTGGGTAAGGATGCCCCGCACCATGGCCAGGCCCAGTCCCGTTCCCTGCTTTTTGGTGGAAAAGAAGGGCTCGAAGATATGCGCCATGTCCTCCTCGGCAATGCCGGCCCCGTGATCGCGCACGGTCACCGCCGCCCTCGTCTCCGTGCCTTCCCAAAGCAGATGAACCGTGCCGCCATCGGGCATGGCCTCGCGGGCATTCTTAATGAGATTGAGCAGGCAATGACTCAGGCTTGAATAGGAGCCCACCACCATGATCGAATCTTTCGGATCCTGGAAATCCTTCCCCAGGGCAATGTGATATTTCCCGGAGGAGACGCCGCCGATCCGCGCGACATCGTGGATCAGGTCGACCAGGTTGAAAGGAGCCATCGTCAACGGTTGCCGCTTGGCATAACCGAGGAGGCTGCGCGTCAGCGAGGCGCCCGTGGAGCAGGCCCGGATGATGTTGACCAGGCTGTCCCGGGCTTGCGGGGCGAGGCTAGGCTGCGCCAGCATGGCTTCGGCATTGGACTGAATGCCCATGATGAGATTGTTGAAGTCATGCGCCACGCCGCTGGCAAGCTCGCCAATCGTCTCCAGTTTTTTCTGATCGACCGCCCCCTGTGAACTATCGAGCCAGTGAATCGAATCCTGAAAACAAAACAAGTACCAGTGTCCCTCCTCCTCGGTCTCCGTGGCGGGCTCGCACTCGTAAAAGACTTTGGCAAAAAAGTTCCGCTCCGGCTTGGCGGGACATTTGAACCCGGGCATGGCTTCCTCGGGCGCTCCGCTGACCATCTGCAAGGCCTGGGAAAGATATTCGGCCAGGGAAGCGGGCAACTCGGCCCAACTCAACGGAGCCGAGCCCGTGCTGGATATATTGAGTTCAAACAGATCGACAGCGACGTGATTCCAAGTAAAGACTTCGTAGCCCCTGGTCGCGGAAAAGTGGACGAGAACTTCGGCTCGTCCTCCTGCACGACTTACTAAATCCTGCACGAGCCCGGAGGGTGGTATGTTGAACACTCTGCCACATTGTAGAGCCTCCGGCACATAATGCCAGACTTAAGAAAGTGCGCCGGGGAAATCCTTCCGCAAAGTTTCCAAAAATTTGATTGGATTTTCCGCCACTCTTCCCTATTCCTTACGATTCCCATGGCTCAGAAACCCAAATCCAGCGGCAAGTCCAAGAAGGCCGCCAAACCCGCTTCTCCCAAAACAAAAGCGGCCATCAAACCACTCAAGTCCAAGATTGTCCGCGCCGGCAAGGCCGTCGAGACCAATCACAAGGCTTCATCCAAGCTTTCCCCGAAAACCGTCAAGCTCAAGAGCAAGACGATTTCCAACGGTGTCAGCGAAGACCACGAGCCGGTGCGCCCGCAGGTCCGCCTGCCACGGGACGCCAAGACCCGCGCCTTCTTCGACCGCCAGAAAAGGCGCCTGCTCGATTTGCGCGATCATTTCCTTGATCAAATGCAAAGCGTCGCGCAGGACAGCCTCCGCTCCCGCGCCGAAAATAACGAAGCTTCCGCCGTCGGCCAGCACCAGGCCGATGCGGGCAGCGATGCTTACGAAAAGGATTTTGCCCTCAGTCTCCTTTCGCAGGAACAGGACGCCCTTTACGAAATCGAGGAGGCCCTCAAGCGCATCGAAACGGGCGCCTACGGCGTCTGTGAAATGTCCAACAAGTTTATCCCGCACGCCAGGCTTGAAGCCATCCCGTTTGCGCGCTTTACTGTCGAATGCCAGCAGCAGCTCGAAAAAGAGAACCGGGGCCGCCGCCGCTGGGACACCGCCCCTCAGTTCATGGATTCCGCCGAAGCCTTCGCCGATGAGGAAGAAGAGTCTTCGGAAGATGACGACAAGAAAAAAGAGAAAGACTAAACCATGCCTCCCGCTGCCAAACCCATGCGGCCCCGCCGCCGTACGCTCCGCTCCCTGCCGAAGCGCCGCATCGACATTAACCTCGAAGCCGTCGACTTCAAAAACGTTGAGCTGCTTAAAAAATTCCTGACGGAAAAGGGCCGCATCCTTCCGCGCCGCATCACCGGCATGACCGCCAAGATGCATCGCAAGCTGACGACGCAAATCAAGCGCGCCCGCAACGTCCTGCTCGTCAAATAACCGCCCCCACCGTCCAACCGAAAGCATCCCCATGTCCCGACTTTGTGAAATCACCGGCGCCGTCCCCACGCGCGGCACCAGCATCCTGCGCAGCGGTAAAGCCAAGAAAAAAGGCGGTATCGGCACGCACGTCACGGCCAACACGCCCCGCGTGTTCCAGCCGAACCTCAAGGAAAAGCGCATCTTCGTTCCCGAGTTGAAGCGTTACGTCACGGTCAAGCTGACCGCCCGCGCGCTCAAGACCCTGACCAAGAACGGCGCTTACGCCACGCTCAAAAAAGCCGGCGTGATTTAATCCTGGAGGGTCGGACTCTGTCCTGACCCTGACCGGATTTGGAAATGCGGGTTACCCGCAAAAGAACGCAGAGAACACAAAGAGGTTCTTTCATTCCTTTTCTGCGTTCTTTGTGTTCTTTTGTGGCTAATAAAGGAAATGCCTTCCCACGACGTCATCATCGTTGGAGCAGCGCCCGCCGGTTCCCTTGCCGCGCTCGTGCTCGCACGGGAGGGCCATCGCGTCGCGTTGCTCGACCGCGCCGCTTTTCCCCGCGCCAAAGTCTGCGGCAACTGCATCAACCCCGCCGCGTGGGAAATCTGGCAACGCCTCGGCCTGACCGAGTCCTACTCCGCGTTGCCTCACCGCGAACTCACCGGGTTCGACATCCACTGCGAAGACCGCCTCCTTTATCAGCATCAATTCCGACCGCCCCAACGCGGCCCGCGCGCCATCGCCAGGGATGTGCTCGACGACTGGCTCCGCCGCGAAGCGCAAGCCGCCGGGGCCGAATTCCTTCCCGAAACCACCGTCACCGGCCTCGATCCGCGTAACGGTATCGTCCAAACAACGCGTGGGGAATTCTCCGGCAAACTCGTCTTCGGAGCGGATGGCCGCAACTCGCTCGTCGCACGCCAAAGCGGACTCATGCCGCCGCCGCGCCGCTGTCATCGCGTCGCGTGGCAGACCTCCATTCCCGCGCCGCCCGGCCTCGGCGACCACGCCCACATGCACATCTTCGAGGAGGGCTACTTCGGTTACTGCCGCACCAGCCCCACCCACGCCGTGATCAGCATGGTGCTCGATTCCCGCCGCACGCAGGACCCGCTGCTCCTCGTGCGCCGCTATTTTCCCCATTTTCCCCAGCAACAGGAGTGGCTCCGCATGAATCCGATCACCCGCGCCCCGGCCCGCGCCGGCACCGGCCGCGTCTGGCTTCTCGGCGACGCCGCCCGCGTGGTCGAGCCGTTCACCGGCGAAGGCATCGTCTTTGCGCTCTCGACCGGACTCCTCGCCGCCGAGGCCGCGCTCACCGGACTGGCCCGGAACGATCCCGCCGCAGCGCTGGCCGCCTACTCAAGGAAGCACCGGCAACTCTATCGACGCCGCGCCTGGGTCAACACGCTGCTGCGCTGGACCCTGACGACACCGAGCCACGTCGTGCGCCTGTTACGAAAAGTGGACCTGTCTCCCGGTCTCATTTCCTTTCTCTCCCATCGCGTCCACGCGACGACGTAGCCCTCAGTCTGTAGCGGCGGTCTATGACCGCCGACGAAAAAAGAAAGCGTATCGGCAATCCAACGGCGGTCATAGACCGCCGCTACAGCCTTGCCCTCATTTATAAGCACCGCCTAGTCTCTAGGGCATGGCCGCCCCGAAGAATGTCGTCGAACTGCTCCAGGATCTGGTGGCGATTCCGAGCGTTAATCCGCAGGGCAATCCCGGCACGGACAAGACCGGCGAGCAGGCCCTGGGCGAATACGTCGCCGATTTTCTCCGCGCGCTGGGAGCGGAAGTAACCCTCGATCCGGTCGAGCCGGGTCGGCCCAATGTCGTCGCTTCGTTTATACCTGAAAAGCCCGTGGCGCACCTGGCCTTCGCACCGCATCTCGACACGGTCAGCGTGGCGGGCATGACCATCGCGCCCTTCGATCCCGAGATTCGTGACGGCAAACTTTTCGGACGCGGCTCGACCGACACCAAGGGGCCGATGGCCGCCGCTCTCTGGGCCGTGCGCGAATGGGCGCAAAGTTCCGCGCGCGCGAAATCCCGCATCCGCTGGACTTTTCTCGCGCTGATGGGCGAGGAGGCGGGTAACGACGGCGCACATGCGCTGGCAAAGAAAGGTTTTTCGAGCGACCTGACGCTTGTGCTGGAACCGACCCAGCTCGGCGTGGTCACGACGCACAAAGGGGCGCTCTGGCTCGAAATCGACACGACCGGCGTGGCCTGCCACGGCTCCACGCCCGACCAGGGGCGCAACGCCATTTACGCGATGCGGCGCGTGCTCGAAATCATCGAGGAAAAAATCATTCCCAGCTTGTCCCGGCTGTCGCATGCGAAACTCGGCGCTCCCACGATCAACGTCGGCATCATTTCCGGCGGCAGCAAAATCAACATCGTGCCCGACCGGTGCCGCATTGAAATCGACTGCCGCGTCGTGCCGGGCCTTGACCTGGAAAAATTCCGGAGCCAGATCGAATCGGACCTGCGCGCGGTTGCGCCCGATGTCTCCGTGCGCCTGCAGCGCTATTCGCCCCCGCTCGATACCGACGAATCGCTGCCGTGGGTACAACGGCTCGGCGAACAGGCCCGCGGATTCACCACCGCGCCCTGGTTTTCCGACGCCTCCGTCCTGAGCGGCCCGCAGTGTCCCGCCATTTGCATCGGGCCCGGCTCCATCGCCCAGGCCCACACCAAGGACGAATTCATTCTCGTGAGCGATCTGGAAGAAGGAGCGGAATTTTTCCGCCGCTGGATGCAAGCCGCCGAAGAATCCCCGCATGAACGTTGACCTTGCGACCGCCGCAAAAACGCCCGCAGTGCCCAAAGAGCCCGGAAAGCCCGGCCTTTTTCGCCGCGCCCTTTTCATTTACCAAAAGGAAACCGGTCAATCGCCGGCCGGGTGGGCGTTTCTGGCCCTGCTTAATTTTATCACGCAGATTGTCTTTCGCCACGAACTGGCGCCGGGAGAATTCGGCACGCTCAACACTGCGCTCGGCGTGATCGGCCTGATGACCGTGCCCCTGCTGGCCCTGAATCAGGCCTTCACGCACTATCTCGCGCGCGATCACGCCGCCGGGCAAAGCGCGCGCATCGATTCGCTTCGCGCCGCGGCGCTTCCCGTCACGGAGACGTTCGCCTGGATCTGGGGCGCCTTTTGCTTTCTCCTCGTGTTTCTAATCCTGCCGCTCCTCGATCTTCCCCGCTTTTCGCTGCAACTTTTCACGCTCATGAATGTGCTGATCGCGCTGGGAGGCCTGGTCAGCTGGACGGTATGCCGGGGCGGAAATCAACTTCGCCTCTGGGCCTGGCTGCTCGCCGCCTCGGCGCTGACGCGCGTGCTGGTGGGCGCGGGCTTGGCCGGGCTGGAACCGTGGGCCGAATCGGGATTGGCCGCGTTTCTCCTCGCCGGATTTATCACGCTGACTCCCGCGCTCCGCTCCCGCGAAACGGACCTCGCGATGCGATGGAAAGCGTACCAGGCGGTTTTGGAGCGCGATTTTTTGCTCTGCGCGGGCGCAACCTTCAGCGTCCTGCTGGCCCTCTTTCTCTTTTCAAGCGCGGACCGGATCGTGGCGCAAAGCTGGTTCGGCGTTGCCAATAACAACAACATGGGACTGGTGAATTGGGACCAGTTCGACGCTTATCAAACGGCGGGGCTGCTCGGGCGAGGAATTCTCTGGGGCACGCAACCGCTGCTCTGGATTCTTTTTGCGCAACGCTTCCCTTTGGACCGCACCACGCCGGCCTCGCTCGCTTTTTTCTGGATTTATTCGGGCGCGCTGCTGCTGGGCGCGATCCTTCTGGGCTGCCTCGCTCAACCGCTGAGCCAGCTTTTTTGCGGCTCCCATTTTCAATCGACCGCCCCGTTTGTTCCCAGCTTTGCCGCAGCGATGATCCCGCTCGGCCTGCTCCAGGCGCTGGGAATTTTCTCCCTGGCCTCGCGGCGTCATCACGAGTGTTTCGTCCTCGGCGGATGCGCCGTCGTTTACACGCTCGTGCTTTACCTCGTGGGCAGGCAACCGCACCTGATGCTCGCGTACATGTTTGGGGGCGGTCTCGTCTCCTTGATGGTCGTGCTCTTCGTGGGCATCGTGCGCTGGGGACGCAAACAGCCATGAACGCGCCACGACCTGTCGCCCTCTCGGTGGTCATGCCGCTTCACAACGAAGGCGCGCGGATCACCTCCAACGTCGAGCAAACCTTGGCCGTTCTGCGGATGCTCGGCACGTTCGAGATCATCCTGGTCAACGACGGAAGCTCCGATAATTCCGGCGAAGAAATCGCCAGGCTGGCCGGAAAATTTCCCGGCGAAATCGTTTCTCTGCAACTCACCCGTTCCGGCAAAGGCGAGGCACTCAGACGCGGCGCGCAGGAGGCGCAGGGTGAATTTGTCGTCTTCATCGACGCGGACCTCGACCTTCCCCCAGAACAGATTCTCTTTTTCGTCGCCATCCAGCGGGTGAAAAAAGCCGACGCCGTGATCGGCAGCAAAATGCATCCGGACAGCACGGTCGACTATCCGCTCCGGCGGCGCATCTACAGCCTCGGCTATTTTTGGCTCGTGAAATTCCTCTTCGGACTGCCCGTGCGCGACACGCAAACCGGCCTGAAGCTGGTGCGGCGCGATCTGCTGCTGGCGGCGCTGGACAAAACCGAAAGCCGCGGCTTCACGCTCGATCTCGAATTGCTCGTGCGCCTGGTGCAGCTCGGCGCGGTCATGGTCGAAGCGCCCGTCGTCGTCCAACACTCGATGAAATTCGGCGGGATCGGCCTGCCCGTTGTGTGGCAAATCTTCCGCGATACGTGGCTGGTGTGGCGGAGGGTGCGGAAGTAACAATCCGTCATCCTGAGCTTGTCGAAGGATCAGTTCAAAAATGCGTCCGATTTAGGAATTGGGAGGCACCAGCTTCAGCAGGGATCGATTACTAAGCACAAGCAAAATGCCAAGGCCAAGTTCTGTGAAATAGTAGCCCAAATTGCCTGAATCAACAGGCTCATGGGAGAGCCACGTAACCAATTGCTCCATAAATCCCGGCAGCGAATGGGTTAAGCTCACCAGCCCGAGATAAATAAAGCCTAGTTGATAGAGATCATTCTTGGAGATGGTACCAAGCTGCACTGAGCAATCGTAGGAACCGGCCAGTGACCTTGCTAGCCAACCGGCCCCATACCAGAAGCCCAGAGGAATGAGCGCCTGAAAAAGCACATACCCGACGAGTGTGACAACCAATGTCCAATCGAGAGGAGAACCATTGGTAAATCTCGAATAGATAGTGCTTATCGTGTAGGTCGATTGGCAGACCTGCAAGATGAGCGTTAACGCCATTAGCCGTATCGCAACTACTATGAGGCAGGTTAGAGGCATCGCCTCAAGAGTTAGGTCGAATGAGTTACACTGTCCAATCATTTGCTTTTGAAAGCACACCACGTCCGGTGAGATGATCCGGTTCAAGATCCCCTTGTGAAATATAAGCTGATAAAAATCGTGCCGTGTTCCGGCAACTCGGCGTAAATTCGTTTCATGTCCACCCCTTGGCTTCGTCCCCTCGCCGCGCTTTTCCCGAAAGGCGTGGTCGCGTCCGATGCTGAGACGCTGGCCGCGCACGCGGGAGACGCCTGGTTTGCCAGCACGCTTCCGCAAGCCGTCGTTTTCCCGCGCAAGGCGGAGGACGTCGCGGCGCTGCTTCGCTTTGCCAACAAGCGCAAGATTCCTGTCACGGCGCGCGGCGCGGGGCGCGGCTACGTCGGCGGATGCGTCCCGAAGAAGCGCGGCATCGTCGTCTCGTTCGCGCGGATGAATCGCATTCTCGAAATCAATCCGGTCGACGGCATCGGCGTGGTGCAGCCTGGCGTGATCACGGGAGAATTCCAGGCACAGGCCCGCCAGCACGGCCTTCTTTATCCGCCCGATCCCGCGAGCCTCAAAGAATGCTCCCTCGGCGGTAACGTCGCAACGAACGCCGGCGGACCGCGCTGCCTGAAGTATGGCGTCACGCGCAATTATGTCTTGGGCCTGCAAGTCGCCCTCGCCGACGGAACGCTGGTGCGCGTGGGCGGCCGCACCGTGAAGAACAAAAGCGGTTTCGATCTCGTGGGCATTTTCGTTGGCTCGGAGGGATTGCTCGGCCTCGTGACCGAAATCACGCTGCGCCTGATTCCCGCCCCGCCCTCACGGGCCGTGCTGGCCGCGTCGTTTGTGAACGCTTCCGCCGCCGCGGCTTGCGTGCAGCATCTACTGCGTGAAGGCTTTCTTCCCTCGGCCCTCGAGCTGGCGGACCGTTTTACGCTCCAGGCAGCGCGCCGTCATATCGGTTCGGAGCATATCCCTCACGGCAACGCTCATCTCCTGGTCGAAATCGACGGCCAGCCAGCCTCCGTTCGCTCGGAGGTTCGCATCCTGGCTGAATTACTCAAGGCGGGCGGAGCGTTGGAAATCACCACCGCGACGACGGAAACCGCCTGCGAACGCCTCTGGGGTTTGCGCCGTGAATTCTCCGCCTCTCTGAAAGCGACCGGCCTGACCAAGCTCAACGAGGACATTTGCGTGCCGCGCAGCCGGCTGGTCGATTTGTTCGCCTTTACCGCGCGGCTGCAAAAAAAATACCGGATCGAGATCGCGTCGTTCGGTCACGCCGGCGACGGCAATATTCACGTGAATCTCATGGCCGACCTGACCCGGCGCGGCGTGAAGGAACGGGCGGACCGCGCACTGAATGAACTCTTCCGCCAGATCATCGCCTGGGGCGGCGCGATCACCGGCGAGCATGGAATCGGTCTGGCCAAGCTGCCGTGGTGGCCCCAGGCGGCCTCGCCGGAATTGCGTCAACTACATACCCGGATCAAAAACGCGCTCGATCCGAAGCGCATCCTGAATCCGGGGAAGTTTGTTTGAGGCGCACCTTAGAGCCTCTTTTACGGTGCATTCGTCTGGCCTTTTGCCGTCGCATCCTTAATCGCTTGATCCCGCTTTAGTTTATCGCTGAGTTCGATTTCGGCCTGCAATTCCTTTGCGTTCTCGGTATCGGCCTTGGCTCGGGCTTCCGCAGCAGCTTTGGCTTTGACAGGATCATAATCGAATCTTTCCTGCAACGCGGGTGGCAGCTTGAATAGCGGAATCAAAGCGCCGCCGTCCTTGTAAATGATTGTTACCGCATCGTCCTCGACTCGAATAACTTCCACGTTCTGATATTTTGTTCCATCCGTCGTCGTCCAATCTTCCGCGAGGCAATTGGTGGGACAAAGCACCAAGGCTAATAGCACCAAGGCTAGGAAGATCGCTTTCACACCGGTCAGCTTATCATGGACTATCCGACCGATCAATAATAGACCGCACATATTTGAATATTTTATCCTTAAGGGATTGTTTCTAATTTAGGTGAACTTAATCACACAACATCATCACCGAAAAGGGGGCCGGGAGGTTGGCCCTTCTTTTCGCGAAGCGCCTGCCGGATTTTTTCCAGTTCCTCGGTGCGGTCTTCGGTTTCTTCCCACACGTCCTGACTGACAAAAATGGGGGCCTTGGCCTGGGTTGCGAGGACGATGCAGTCGCTGGGACGCGCGTCGATCTCGATGACCTTCGAGTGAACTTCGTTCTGGGCCTTGAGGATGATCCGGGCGAAGTAAGTATTGCTGCGCAGCGCATTGATGATAATGCGCTCCACTTTGATGTCGAAGGCGTTGAAAATATAACCGATTAATTCGTGCGTCAAAGGTCTCTCGTTATGTTCGCCACGCATCGACATGGCAATGGCGCGCCCGACGCTGGGCTCGACATGAATGACAAAACTTTTTTCTTCATTCCCGATGAAAATGGCCAGCGTATGCTGATCTGTGGGGAAAACGCCAAAAACGTCCACGCGCACGACATCCGTGTTCACACTTAAGAAGTAGCACTGCTTCCAGCGAATGACAACGACGGAAGGGTCAATGAGACATTTTTAATCCGCAAAGAGCGAATTGGATTGACCAAACTTAGGTCCGATGGAGAAAGCCAGGCACCGCGATCTGGCCCGGCTTGGCGTAGGCCTTGCACGCGCTCAAATCCCCATCATAGGCGAGGATAGCAGTCCCTTGCTCGTCATAGACGGTGAATGAACTTTGCGTCACCGAGTGGGAAAGGTGATCCAGCGCCGCATCGACTCCCGATACGACAAGAAAAAGGCTGACGATCAGGAGGGCGAGAGTTTTTAGAAATCGTTTCACGTTAACAAGAATGTTACACGAACTATGACAGAAATCCAGTCAAAGGGCTAGTCGGATTTGCCGTCCGGCTGGGGGCGCCCAAACCGACTTCCCAAGCGCTCCGGCCAGCCTCAACTGCATCGCGGAAGGCCCGGGCCATGCGGGCTGGATCGCGAGCGGCTGCCAGCGCCGTATTAATGAGGACACCATCCGCTCCAAGTTCCATAGCCGCAGCAGCATGAGACGGCGCACCCAACCCCGCGTCGATGATGACCGGCACCGTCGCCTGCTCGATGATGATTTCGAGCTGGCCACGCGTCTCGAGGCCGCGATTCGAGCCGATGGGCGAGCCGAGCGGCATGACTGTGGCCGTTCCAACCTCCTGAAGACGTTTGGCCAGAACGGGATCGGCATTGATATAGGGCAGAACGGTAAAGCCTTCTCTCACCAGTATCTCTGCCGCAGCCAGCGTTTCGATGGGATCGGGCAGGAGATAGCGTGGGTCGGGATGAATCTCGAGTTTGACCCACTTTGGCAAACCGGCGGCGGCGGCCAAGCGGGCCAGGCGCACCGCTTCGGCGGCATTCATCGCGCCGCTCGTATTCGGCAGGAGGAGATATTTCTTGGGGTCGATGAAGTTGAGGATGTCGGCGTAGGGATCGTCCTTGCCCGTGAGATCGGCCCGGCGCAACGCCACCGTGACGATCTCCGTGCCGCTGGCTTCGAGGCATTCGGCCATCGCCTGGTTGGATGAAAACTTGCCCGTGCCCACAAGCAACCGTGAGCCAAAAGTGCGTCCCGCGATGGTAAGGCCAGTCATGATTGCCAGTGTAGCGTCGGTCTCTGACCGTCGCACTTCTTCTTTTCAAAATATACAAGCGATACGGATACGCACTAGAATTCTACTTGTGCTTCCCGGCGATCCTGCTTAGCTATCCATTCCCTTTTAACCTAAAGAACATCTTATGTCCCAGCATCGCAGCCTTCGTTCCTCCAGCACCATCGCAGCCAAGCGCAACGTTCTCAAGCGTTTCGAGCGCGTCGACCTGCTCAAAAAGCGCGGCGCATGGAAAGAGGGCCGCAGTGTGATGAACCTGCCCAAGACCAAGCCCGACGTTTAGTCCTGCGGACGGCAGTAGTTGGGCAGGTCCGATGGACCTGCCTCTTTGTTGGGATTTTTGTCGGTCATAGCACCGCCGGATTGCTTTTTGTATTGTTTAAGTCAAAGGTAGCTTCTGTGCGGTTGAACCAATATCTTGCCCGGGCCGGTTTCGGTTCCCGGCGTGCGTGCGAAGAGCTGATCCTCGAAGGCGCGGTCACGATCAACGGCCATCGCCTGCGCGAGCTGGCCACGCGAGTCGGCGCGGAGGACAACGTCCTCGTTCACGGCAAACCGGTGAAGATGCCGCTGCCGCTCGTCGCCATCCTCCACAAACCGCCCGGCTATCTCTGCACGTCGCCCGATGCGACCAAGGAACGCACGATCTACGATCTTCTCCCCAGCGGCTGGCCGCGCGTCGTCTATGTCGGGCGGCTCGACAAGGATTCCGAGGGCCTGCTCGTTGTCACCAACGACGGCAATCTCGCCCAGCGCCTGACTCATCCCTCGACCAAGATGCGGAAAACCTACATCGTCACGCTCGACCGCGAATTCGATTTCGCCCTCGCGCCGAAGATGAAAAAAGGCGTCTCCATCGAGGAGGGATTCGCCCGAATGGACGATATTTACCGGGTCGGACCGCGCACACTCAAGGTCGTTTTGACGCAAGGCCTCAAGCGGCAGATCCGCGAAATGTTTTTCAAATTCGGCTATGAAGTGAAGCGCCTCGTCCGCATCCAGATCGGGCAACTTTCCCTCGACAAGCTGCTTGTCGGGCAACATCGCGTGCTCACCCAAGACGACGTGAAGCGCTACTTCCCAACGGGTCCGGTTGCACGACCGATGAAAAAGTCACCTGCCAGTCGTGTTCCAAAAACGAAGAAGGAGTTGTCGCATGGATAAGACCAAAGCTGCCCAGTCCGACTCGAAGGCCAACTCAAAAGCACTTTGGGGTGGACGCTTCACCACCAGCGCGGCGGAACGCCTGCGCGATTACACGGAATCGGTTTCGTTCGATTGGCAACTTTACCGGCACGACATCGCCGGGAGCATCGCGCACGCAAAGATGCTGGCCCAGATCCGGGTGCTCAAACAGAGCGAACTGACGGTCATTGTCGCCGGGCTGGAGGAAATACGGGCGCAGATCGATCGCGGCCAATTCAAGTGGCGAACCGACCTCGAAGACGTCCACATGAATATCGAAGCGGAGCTTACAGCTCGCTGCCCGGTTGGAGCCAAACTGCACACCGGTCGCAGCCGCAACGACCAGGTCGCCACGACCATGCGCCTCTGGCTTAAGGACCGGATCGCCGCAAACCAGGCCGCAATTGCCGGGCTGCAGTCGGCGCTGGAGACGTGGGCTTCGCGCGACATCAAGGTCGTGATTCCCGGCTACACGCATCTGCAACGCGCGCAGCCCGTGCTGCTCGCTCATCATCTTTTGGCCTACGTCGAGATGCTGGAACGCGACTACGAACGCCTTGCCGATTGTGCGAAGCGGGTCGATGTGCTGCCGCTCGGTTCGGGCGCGATTGCGGGGAGCACGCTGCCGCTTGATCGCGAATTCGTCCGCAAGCTGCTCGGCTTCGCGCGCGTCTCAGAAAACTCGATGGACGCGGTGAGCGACCGCGATTTCATCGTCGAGTACAACTCCGCTTGCGCGCTGCTCGCCGTCCATCTCTCGCGTCTCGCCGAAGACCTGATTTTGTGGTCGACTGCCGAGTTCCATTTCATCCGCATCGGCGATGCCTACACGACCGGATCGAGCCTGATGCCGCAAAAGAAAAATCCCGACATCGCCGAGCTGGCCCGAGGCAAAACGGGACGCGTCATCGGCAATCTCGTCGCGCTGCTGACGCTGCTCAAGGGCCTGCCGATGACCTACAATCGCGATTTGCAGGAAGACAAGGAACGGCTTTTCGACACGGCGGAAACGGTCCAAAGCACGCTGCTCGTTTTCGCGGAGATGCTCGGCCATATCGAGGTGAACGCCGATGCCTGCCATCGAGCGGCCAGTGACCCGCTTTTGCTCGCGACCGATCTCGCCGATTGGCTGGTGCGCAAGGGTGTCGCTTTCCGGGACGCGCATCATCTTGTCGGCGCGGCGGTCGCCCTGGCCGAAAAACAAAAGGTGCCGATCACGAAGCTCAAGCTTTCCGAGTGGAAGAAGATCAGCCCCGTCTTCGACAAAAGCGCGCTCGAAGTTTTCTCGACGGAAAAGGGTCTCGCCGCGCGCGCCATGCCCGGCTCGCCCAACCCCAAGCTGGTGAAGCAGCAGCTCGCCCGCTGGGAGAGGATTTTGGCGGAGCGGAAAAAGCTGCCCGCTTAAAAGTCCGTCATCCTGAGCTTGCCGAAGGATCAGTTCGGCGCAGTAATTAGGCTGTGACACCCGCGCAACATAAATTCTTTTGGTGCATTATGGCGGGTGGTCTTTTTTTCTTGCTCGGTTTCTTCAGTCGCCCCTTGGGCATTCAATACCCGTATGGGCTGCTCCTGATGCTTTTGGGTCTCTTCTGTCTGAATTTTCTTGGATACTATTTTGGAAGAAAAATGAAGAGGGAAAATGAACGAGCGGGCATTTTGCCTCCCAGTTTGGAAAGAAGAAAACGATTATTTTGGATACTAGTGGTGGCAATTGGCGTCACCTGTGCAACGGCCTCCTTCTGGTTACCGTTCCCAATCCCGACACCTTGGATAATGCCTCTAACTTTCGTAATGTGTGTGGGAATTATCTGGCATTCGCTGTTGAAACAAAAGCATTAAGCCACGAGTCGCTTCCTATGCACTTCGCGTACCCGCCCCCCGAACTGAACTGATCCTTCGACAAGCTCAGGATGACGGATGCTGAGTGATTTTTGGAGTGCGACGGCGGTAGGTCGTCGCTACATTAAACGCTCCGTCGCACGGAGTGCGACGGCTACCACTGAAAAAACATGCATCATTTCCAATTTAAAAAGGGGAAACTTTATGCCGAGGGCGTTCCGCTAGGGAAACTGGCCGACACTTACGGCACGCCGCTTTACGTTTATTCTGCGAAGACAATCACGGATCATTTTGATCGGCTTACCGCCGCGCTCGCGCCGCTCGATCACCTGATTTGTTACGCGCTCAAGGCCAACTCGAATTTGGCCGTGCTCAACCTGCTCGCTAAGCGCGGCAGCGGCTTCGATCTCGTCAGTGGCGGCGAACTGACCCGCGTACTCAAGGCGGGAGGCAAGGCCTCGAAGTGCAGCTTTGCTGGCGTGGGCAAGACGCGCGACGAAATCGAGCAGGCGCTCGCCGCGAACGTCTACGTCTTCAACGTCGAGAGCATTGCCGAGCTGGAATTCATCAACCAGATCGCGGGGGAAAAGCGGAAGCGCGCGCCCATCGCGATCCGGGTCAATCCGAACGTCGACGCCTCGACGCACTCGAAGATCACGACCGGCACCTACGAGAATAAATTCGGCATCGCCTTCGAGGAAATCGGCGCGCTCTACGCTCGCGCGGCGCGGATGGAGAACCTGCGCCTGCTCGGCGTGCAAACCCACATCGGCTCGCAGATCACCGAGACAAAGCCGTTCGTCCTGGCGATCAGGAAAATGCTGCCGCTCGTGCGGGAGCTCAAGGCGCTCCACAAGATCGAGTTCTTCGACATCGGCGGCGGCCTCGGCATCGTCTACGATCCGGCGCTCGCCAGCGGTCAGCCCGGCTGGTGGAAGAAGCAGAAGGTGAAGCCTCTCACGCCCGCCTCCTACGGCGAACAGATCGTGCCGCTGCTCAAGCCGCTTGGTTTGCGCATCCTGGTCGAGCCGGGCCGGTTCATGGTCGGCAACGCCGGCGTGCTCGTGACCGAGGTGCTCTACGTCAAGAAGACGGGGCGGAAGACTTTTGTCATTGTTGACGCGGCGATGAACGACCTGATCCGTCCTGCGTTTTACGATTCCTATCACGAGATCGTGCCGCTCAAGCAGAAGCACGGCGGCGGAAAACTTGTCTCCACCGATCTGGTCGGACCGATCTGCGAATCGGGCGACATGTTCGCGAAGAACCGTCCCCTGCCCGCACAAAAGCCGGGCAATCGGCTCGCGTTGCTCAGTGCGGGCGCTTACGGATTCGTGATGGCGTCCAACTACAACACGCGTCCGCGCGCGGCGGAGGTGCTGGTGGACGGCACGAAACATCGCGTGGTGCGGAAGCGCGAGACGGTGGCCGATTTGCTGCGCGGCGAGACGGTCTGATCATAAAGTACGAGACGCAAATATGGGGCCAGGAATTGTCATCTTGTTTTGGCTGATTATCGCTGCAATCTTCGGATTCTTCTGGCTGATCGCACTTGGCTTTTTTTATTTTGGCATTCGGAGAAAAAAACGATGGATGGCCTGGTTAGGAGGAGTTCCACTTTTCGGCAGCACGTTTTTGGTACTCCTGGTCATGGGCTTGATTGCTTACTTAAGCGTTCGAGCTTCGATGCCCCATTTCCTCTACGAAGATACATTTCATCAGCCCCCAGCGCCCGATGTCGCTGATCTGAAATCAAAAACATGGAGTTTTGCTGATTCAGCCGACACTTACATTCAATTCACCGCTAGCAAAAGCACTTTTGAGCGGTTGCTGCCACCCGGTTCAAGACGAGTCTCATATAAAGATTTTCAAGATCAAGTTTACAATAATGAGATTCCACCGGCTTGGTGGACGCCTCCGGGCCCCGATGACGAAATCTGGTTACTTCAGCCTGATTATGGGAAAGGAAAAAGCTTTGCCTCGGAGACAACGTATATGGCCTACAACGAAAAGTCCCGATCTGTTCGCTATTTCTATTTAGGCATCGATTGATTGTAGGTCATCCGAAGGATCTACGGCGCGCGCCGGGTAGCGGTGATTTCGTCGCGCAGGAACCGGAGCTTGGGACCGATGACGGAATCCTTGAGATACTCGGCCAGGGGACGGTCGAGGCGCTGACTCCAATTATCGTCGTTCGCGGAGCCGGGCGCATTGAAGCGCCAATCAACGCCGAAGATGTCGCTGATAATAAAAATCGACCAGCACGACTTCGCTTCGAGCAGCGACCGGATAAAGGCCTTGTGCAACTTTTCCGTGAGAAAGACGGGCGGCTCGTCTCCATCCTCGCCCAGGAAGCGCATCAGCCGCTGCAAGTCGAGCCAGGCCTCGTGTCCGTCGGGACCGCGCCAACGCCGGGTGAGGTCCTGATACCACGTGACCAGCGGGGCATGATCATGTGTGCCCCAGGTCGCGATGCTCAATTCGGGCATCTCGTCCTTGGGGATGTACTCGCGCGTTTCGGGATCGACGATGAATTGCGGAATGGCAAAGCCGGGAATGCCAAGTTTTTCCAGCAAAGGCGGCACATATTTGGGCACAACGCCGAGATCCTCCGCGACCACCGCCGTCGCGCCCGCAGCCTCCTGGATCATCCGCAGGAGCGCCTCGCCCTCGGCGCAATTCAACGCGGCATCCTCCTCCGTTTCGTCCGGGCGCGGGATGAAGTGAGGCTCGCGGCCTCCGGCCTTCAACTTCGCCTCCTCGGGACTGAGATAGGCGTACTCGTTGTTCTGCTGCGGCATCCAGGGAAAGCTGTAAATTCGGAACAAGCCGAGCACGTGGTCGATGCGGAAAGCATGGAAAATCAGGCCGGCCGCAGTGACGCGCTGCCGCCACCAGGCGTAATTTTGCGCGCGATGCATGGGCCAGTCGTAAAGCGGAATGCCCCAATTCTGTCCCCAGCGGCGGAGAAATTCGTCTCCCGCGAAGAAGGGTTCCGCCGGAGCGCCGCCCGACCAGGTCAGGTCGAAAAGCTCGTGTTCCGCCCAGACATCGGCGCTGTAGCGGCTGACGCCGAAAGGAATGTCCCCGACCAGGCGCACCCGTTTTTCATCGGCCCAGGCGCGCACATCGCCCCACTGCCGCCACGCGATCCATTGCACATAGGCGGTGAACTGCCGGTACCGGACCAATTCATCGCGGTCCGCCGCCGTGGTCAGCCAGGTTTCGGCATCGACCAGCGTTTGATGTTCCGGAATCCACTCATGCCAAAGCGCGTTGTTGCTGTATTCGTTGAGCAGGGTGCGAAAGAGCGAGTAACCGGGCAGCCAGCCCATGTTGTCCTCGACAAAGGCCTGGAATTCATAGGCCAGGTCCGTCCCCGTTTCCAGATCGACCGCCTCGAATTCAACGTAGGCATGCGACAAAACCTCGAGCTTGAGCTGCTTGACCTGCCGGTACTGCACCGGGCCGCTCCGCAATTGGGCGAGGAGCGCTTCGGGGAACATCTGGGTCAGCGTCTCCGGCTGAAGGCCCGGCACCTGCTCGGGCGTGAGGGTCAGGTAAACGGGATCGAGCGCCACGGAACTGATCGCGTTGTAGGGGCTGTTGTCATCGCCGGTTTCGTTGACAGGCAGGATTTGCAGCAGCCCCAGTTTCTGATCCGCGCAGAAGGAAATGGCCTGGCGCACGGCCTCGGTATCGCCGATCCCGAAATCATTTTCGTGGCGCAAAGCAAATACCGGCAACAGCGTGCCGGCTAATCGTGGGTAAGCGGAATCGGCCATAAGCTTGGTGAGTATGAGGGCAAGACGGTTCGCCCGCAAGCCTGAGGTGCCTTCACTCTCCATCATTCGATGATCGTCCGCTCTCCCTTGGGCGCATGAGGCAGGGCCTGCAAAACAGCAGGCGTGAGGGGTCGGGTGTCTTCCAGCCGGTTGCTGCGGGCGCGGAGCACGACGACGGCAATCGCATGAGAAGACAGGTCTTGCTGGTGAACCATGTTGCTGTCCATGGTGATGAGGGCATCGAAGCCGCTTTCTACCGCCTTCCGCAGCAGCGCACCGTTTTGGATTCCGGCCCAGCCGAGAAGGGGAACAGACTCGACCTCATGCCCCAGCAGGTCGCGTTTCAGCCGCCAGTTGAGATTTTCATCCAATAGGACACGCATTCAGGAAAGCGCCAGTGCGTGGGCCTTGGACTCTTCCAGCAGGGTAATAACCTGCTCCCGCTTGACGCTGGGGAAGCCGTCGAGAAAATCCTCGATGGAGTCACCGGCTTCCAGATGGTCGAAAAGGCTCTTCACCGGCACGCGGGTTCCCTTGAAGACAGGCTCCCCCCCGAGAATCTCCGCATCCTGCACAATGACCTTGCTCATGGAACCAATTTAATTGGTAAATGAGTGATTGGCGAGCCTAACTCGCTGGCATACATACTAATCAGGGTCAGGAAAGAGTCTGACCCTCCAGAAGAGTCTAAAGCGTCTGCCCGGTGGCGTTTCGCGGATCGGGAGTCGCCATCGGTTCGCGGGAAAGTTCGCCGTAGAAGTAATCGAGAAAATCAGGATCGGTCATGAGCTTGCCGTGGGTGACTCCGCTGAGCAATTTGACCTGGTTGGGCTCCGGATGGAGATCGTCCAGCGCGCTCGCACCGGTGACCGTTTCGTCGCCGTCGTTATCAGGTTCGTAGGTGTAGCGGGCGAGGGAGGAATCATGCGCGCCCTCCGTGATGATGCCCGTGGGCGTCTTGATTCCGGTTCCAATCACCACCTTCAGGCGCGACGGCTCGTTCGGACGGGTCAGCAGGGTGTTCGTGTAACTGAGGCTGCCCATGCGCAGACGCCAGTCCCGGACTTGCGTGAGGATTTTTTGCAACTGCGGCAAATCGGGGTCCTGACAAAATTCCCAATCAGGCAGGTCGATTTTCTTGCGACCCTCGGCCTCCCGCTTTTTCAACCAATCATCCAGAAAAACGCGCTGTTCCAATTCCGCGCTCGGCCAATAAGGCTGCCACGGACCGATCCGGAGCATGTCCTGCGCACTGATCCGCACGCGGCTGCCGTCGGCGGCGACGCATTCCCAGCGGGGATCGTCAAAGGGGAGCAATTCGTAGAGGCTGGGACGGGTGACGGCGACTAGCTTGGTGAGGTTGGCGTCGACGTTGCTGGGCAGGAGATTGAGGAGAGACGCGGGAAAACTGGTCGCGTTTTCCTTCAACCCGCCCGGGCCGACGACGAGCGTTTTGATCGCCTTCACCGAACCGAGATTCGGCGCGCCCACCAGGTACATCGCCGCGATGCGGTCGGCCCATTGCGGGTTCTCGCTGAGAAATGTCCGTGCGATGAGGCCGCCCATGCTATGGCCGACCAGGATGAACTTCGTGTCGGGCGCGGGAATACCGGTCTTCTCCTCGTGGATGCGCGCGTAGTTATCCAGCGCCTGCCCCAACAGCGGCGCCGTGACCGTGGCGATTTCCTGCCGCCAATCGTAGGCAAACGTGAAGAAATCGGCACCTTGCGTGTAGGGCTGGAAGCCGGGCGTGTCCTGCTGCTCCGTCATACCCGCGATGAAGTCACCGTAGACATCGATCGGGCCGGCGGAAACCATCGGCCCGGCCTGGAGCGGATTGGGCATGCGCAGGGCGAGATAGAGTTTCGCGCTGCGGATCGCCTCCAGACTGCCCCAGACGCACGGCGGATCGTCCCCACTTTCCGCCAGATCGGGATCGTAAAGCTTCGACCCCTCGTAAGCGGGCAGGAAGACCAAAACCTGGGCATGAAGCGGCTGGTCGGCGCAGAGAAACGGGGAAAGGAGAAAAGAGAGCATCAAAGCCAGCGTCAGGCCCGGGACAAAGCAGAGCTTCACGCGACGTGGGCCGACCTTGAGCCCGGCACAAGCGCGTCGGACTGCTCATCGGCGTGATAGGAACTGCGCACGAGCGGCCCCGATTCAACCACCCGAAAACCAAGATCGAGACTGAACTGCTTCCACCGCGCGAATTCCTCCGGCGTCACCCAGCGATGGAGCGGCAGATGCTGAGCGGAGGGACGGAGATATTGGCCGAGGGTGAGGATGTCGAGCTTGTCCGCGGCCATGTCGCGCAACGTGGCGGCGATCTCGTCGTCCTGTTCGCCGATGCCGAGCATGAGCCCCGATTTCGTGACGAAACCGGCCGCTTTGGCCCGGCGCAACATTTCGAGCGAGCGTTCGTACTTCGCCTGCGGACGGACTTTTTTGTGCAGGCGGGGAACGGTCTCGACGTTGTGGTTGAGGATGTCGGGCTTCGCGTCGAGGACGGTTTCGAGATCCTGCCACCGGCCCTTGAAATCGGGAATGAGCACTTCAATCGCGGTCTGGGGATTTTCCGCGCGCACGGCCCGGATCGTCTCGGCCCAGATCGCCGCGCCGCCATCGAGCAGCTCGTCGCGCGCCACGGAGGTAATCACCGCGTGCTTGAGTCCCATGAGCCGGATCGCTTCGGCCACCCGGCGCGGCTCGTCGCGATCCAGTTCGGTCGGACGGCCGGTCTGCACCGCGCAAAAGCCGCAGCTTCGCGTGCAGATGTTGCCGAGGATCATGATCGTCGCCGTCTTGCGCGACCAGCACTCGCCGAGATTGGGGCATTGCGCGCTTTCGCACACCGTGTGGAGCTTGTGCTCGTGGACGATTTTCGTCGTCTCCTGATAAACCGCGCCCCCTGGAATTTTGGCACGGAGCCACACCGGCTTGCGCGCGTTGAGCGGAAGCGGCTCCGCAGCTTCGGCGGGAACGGTCACATTGGCGACGTTTTCCATGGGTGGATAGAAGCTATCCTGCTTTGTCGAAACCTTCAAACTTTCTCACAATGTCGGCTTTACAAATCCGGTCCCAGAAAATCCGGACACACCGTTTAGGAGCACTTCGCTACCGAGCAAGACCACGATGGCCGTCAAGGCGACAATCACCCCCATAAGGCAAAAATGGGCGATTCCGAAAAAGAACCGGGTGCTGGGATTGTCGAAAGCATCATACTGTCTATACAGTAAAAAGCGGAACCAGCGCGTTCCCGAAGGCGTCCGCAGATAGCCTTTCACCCGGAATTCACTTTGGGCTTTTCGGGCAGCCACCAGAAGCATACAGAAACCTACGAGCCAGAAAGCAGCGCCGACGATCCCGCATATCTCGAGGATTAAAAAAATGCCGGGGTTCATCGGTTTCCTCATTAACCAACCTTAGAACGTCTCGACGGGCGACCGCTTGCCGTCATCCACGGAACGTGACGCAGCAGCCTCCGCACCAAGCGTATCCACCCGTAATTGATAAATTTTCCGGTCAATCGCCGCGTGGGCTTCGACGGAAAAGGCGAGCGGCGGATCGAGCTTTTCGCGCAGATGCTCGATCTGTTTTTCGGCTTCCGCCGCGCGCGCCGGCGAGATCGCATCGAGCGCCTTTGCCGCTGCCGGGATGAGTTCGGGGCGATGACAGAGCAGCACCAGGTCGTTGCCCGCCTCGACCGCGCGCGTCACTGATTCCGCCAGCCCGTAGTGACCAACAATCGCGCCCATATCGAGATCGTCGCTGATGACTGCACCACGATAACCCCACTCCTTGCGCAGGATGCCGTGAATGATCTTCCGCGAAAGCGAGGAGGGAAAACCGCTGTCGTCGAGCGCGGGATAATTCGCGTGGCCGACCATCATCGAATCGAGTTCCGCCGCCAGCGCCCGGAACGGTTTCCACTCGACCTCCTCCAGTTCGCGGCGGCTCCGCTTCACCACCGGCAACTCGTGATGGGGATCGACGGCGGCCCGTGAATAGCCGGGAAAATGTTTGCCGCAACTCAGCACCCCTTGCTCGCGCATGGTGCGATTGAAGGTCCCCGCGTTTTGCGTTACGGTTTCGGCGTCGAGGCCCCAAGTCCGGTTTTTCAGCGAGTTATCGAGATCGCCGTCAAAGGAGACATCCACGACGGGCGCCAGGTTCAGGTTGAAGCCAAAGAGGCGCAGAATCTCGCCCGTCAGCGCGCCATGCCGCTCGATCAGGCGGAGATCGCCCTTGTCGCGAAGCTGCTTCGCGCTGGGAGGCTCCGAGCCGCATTCCTTCAGCCGCGAAACGCGCCCGCCCTCCTGGTCGATCGTCACCACCGGCACGTGCTTCACCTCGCCGCGCAGGTCGTCAATCAGCTTGCGAAGTTGCGCGGGAGCCTTGATGTTGCGCCCGAAAAGAATGAAGCCCGCCGGTTGGACTTCCCGGATAATCGCCGCCGTTGCCGCATCCAGCACGATGCCGGGCACGCCCATTAGAATATAGTGACCGCCCTTCATGGAAATTGAGGCCAGAGTACCATTAAAGTCGCTGCTGGATACAAGCGTAACTTTTGGTACGCTCCCACGAATGCCAACTTACGAATACGAATGCGCCAAGTGCAAAAAGACGTTTGAACTTGTCCAATCGATGAAAGACGACGCGCTCAAGACCTGTCCAAAAAATCTCTGCCGGCAAAAAACCTGGGGCAAAGGCAAGGTGAAGCGCAAGATCGGCGCGGGAGCCGGTTTGATTTTCAAGGGTTCCGGTTTTTACATCACCGATTATCGCAGCGAGGGTTATAAGAAATCAAAAAGCGATTCCGCTAAAAGCAGCGAGACTTCCTCGGGAACTTCCACGAAATCCGATTCCGCCAAGGCTGAATCACATAAGCCTGAGTCGCCCAAACCGGCAGCCAAGCCCGCGCCTAAAAAGGAAGCGTAAAATGAAACGGCGAATCCTTCTCTTCGCCACGCTGACCTTCGCCGGCTTAGTTCCCTCAACCGCGCCTGTCCGCGCCCAGGATGCGCCCCCGGCGCCGCTGGTTCCGGCGATCTCGACGTCGGCCTCCGATACCTATCCGCAGGTCACCTGCAGCAGCGCCGATGCGCTCGCGGTCGCCGACACCCTGCAACTTGCCTCCGACACGCGCGACCAGCTTACGCCCCTGCTCAAGCTCGGACCTGTCTGGCGCTTTGCGGTCCATATCCATGTCATGACGCCGGACGATCCCCTCATCGCAAAAGTCAACCGCGAAGCCGCCGCGGTCTTCTCGCAAGGCTCGACCATGAAAATCGAGGCGGTCCTTCCCTCTTCCGATCCGAACGCGCGGGAATTCATCCAGCGGCAATTCGTTACCGTGCTCCTGTGGGAAAAGTTTTTCGCGAACACGACTTCATTCGACAAGCATACGCATCTCGACGTGGTCCCGCTCTGGCTGGTCGAGGGCTTGCGTGAAGAGTTGAACGAAGATCCTGAACTCAACCGCGAAAGCATCGTGCGGCGAGCCGTCCAAAACCAAAGCACCCCGACGCTGGCTGAGGTCACCGGCTGGCATGAGTTGAGCGACGACCGCCTGCTGGGAATCTGGCAACGGGCCTTCTGTTATTACCTGGTCAGCAGCCTCACGGAGCAGGGCCCCCGGCGCGACGACTTTCAGCAGTGGCTCGCCGGCTTCTCCGGGGCCAATCCCTCCTCGGCCCAATTTCATTTTCCGACGGAAACCGACTGGCAGCGCGAACTTGTCGATGCCTCCAGACGCAGCCACGACATCGTTTACAACTGGGACGAAACTTTGTCCGAACTGACCGCCGCTGAAACCATCACCTACGCCACCTCGAAAGATGCGCCCGTCCAAACCTGCACACTCGACGACGCCGCTGCGCTGCCGCGGAGCAAAGCCGTTCTCGAAGCCTTGCAGGAACGGATATTCGTCCTGACTGACTTGGAGCTTCGGGCGCACCCGAGCTGGCACTCGATCCTGGAGCTTTACCGCACGGCCCTCTCGGCACTGGTCAACGACAACAACCCGGATCAGGCGACAAGCCTTCTACAGGAAGCCCATCGCCAGCGCGTGGCCGAGACGGACAATCACCAAAAACTCCTCGATTACGTCAACTGGTTTGAAGTCACCAAGGACTACGACGACACGTCCCACTTCGGCAACTATTTCACCACGGCCAGGGAAATGGAACAGATCGAGGCCGATCCGGCTCACCCGAATCCCATCCGCGCCAACCTTCTTCAGATCGAATCGCAGTTGTGAGGGAAGGCAGGGGAATTTTTGACGGAATTAACGGAATTAACGACTGAAGAAGACAAAGGCAATTTTGACAGGAGGAACATGAAGGACATGAAAAAAAGACCAGCAAGAAACAAAGTTTTCCTTCATCTAATCCATGTTTCTCATGTCTAAAATCAGCCTGTCTTCCAATCCTGCTAATCTTGTTAATCCTGTCTAAAAATTCTTCATGGAAAACACGCTCATCGACGGACGCTACCTGCTGCTCGACGCCCTCGGTTCCGGCGGCGAAGCCCACGTCTTTCGCGCGACCGATACGACGACAGGAGGAACTGTCGCCGTGCGACTGGCTCTGCAACCTTGCGCTTACTCGGGACCTGAACAACTTCCTTCTTTTCACGACGGCTGGGTCCTGTTCCTCGCCATGGGAGCCGATCCGCTCTTTGGCGCCTACCAGGTTTTCGAACTGCTCGAAGGCCGGACGCTTGGCCAGGTGATCAAGTCCGGCCCACTCGATTCCGACGAGTGGCGCTTTTTTGTCGACCAATCGCTGGACGCCGTGGAAGCGCTCCACGCCACCGGTTGGCCCCATGGCGATCTCAACGCCGACAATTTTTTCCTGACCGCTTCCGGCTGGAAAGTACTCGAACTTCCCTTTCTCCGCTTTGATCCGCCTGCGGGCCGTTCGGCGCTTTTCGGCAGCATCCACACGCTGGCTCCGGAACAGATCGACGGCGCACGGCCCGACGTCCACTCCGACCTCTACTCGCTCGGCTCTCTTTATTATTACGCTGCCTCGGGTTCATACCCCCATCCCGGCGCGACCAACCAGGAAATCGCCATCCATTGCCTCCGCTTTCCGCCCGAACCCCTGGGACCAAAAGCGCCCGGCCTGCCCGCGTCGTGGAGCGACTGGGTGATGACCCTCCTGGCGCGCGACCCCGACCATCGCTTTCCCTCGGTTGCGGCGGCACGTCAACTGCTCGGAGTTGCATAAACGCATCTTCCTGATTTACTGCCTCACGCATGACGCCTGAATTCCGCCGAGATCCCCTCCATAACACCTGGGTTGTTTTCGCCCCGGAACGGCAACGCCGTCCGCAAGACTACCTGCCGGCCATCCTGCAAACCGGGGCCCTCGATCCCTTTGCCGAGGGCAACGAACGGCTCACGCCGCCCGAGGTTTACGCCATCCGAAAGGAAAAAACGAAACCCAACGAACCCGGCTGGCGCGTCCGCGTCGTACCCAATCGTTACCCCGCCATGCGGGTCGAGGGCCAGCTCGAAGCCACCCCGTTCGGACTCTACGACCGCCTCACCGGCATCGGCGCGCACGAAGTCATCATTGAAACGCCCAACGCCAAGCTCGCCATCGAAGACCTCAGCGTCTCCGCCATCGCCGAAGTTTTCGCCAGCTATCGTGAACGGATCATCGACCTCGACAAGGACCTCCGCTTCCAACACATCTACATCTTCAAGAACGTCGGGCCCAGCGCCGGAGCATCCCTCTCCCACGCCCACTCCCAACTCGTGGCGCTTCCGATTGTCCCGCCGCTGGTCGAAGGTAAACTCGTCCGCGCCCGCGAACATTATGTCCTCAAGCAGCGCAGCCTCTTCCGGGACATCCTCCACACCGAACGCACCGACGGCTCCCGCATGGTCGCGGAAAATGACGGCTACATTCTCTTCTGCCCCTTCGCCAGCCGCTTCCCCTTTGAACTGGCGATTTATCCCAAGCGTCATCACGCGGAATTCATTTCCTGCACCACCAACGAACTGCAGGACCTGGCCGAAATCCTCCGCTTCGCCCTGCAGCGCCTGAACGCGGTCCTGGAAAGGCCGGGCTACAACCTGCTGCTGCACATGGCCCCGCTGCGCCGCCCGAACACCGAGCGTTTTGCCAGCACGCGCCACGATTACTGCTGGCACCTGGAAATCGTTCCCCGTTTTAACGCGCTCGCCGGATTTGAAATTGGCCTCGGCACCTACATCAACACGGTTTATCCCGAGGAAGCCGCGCAGTTCCTGCGTGGGGAGGCGCACGCATGAATGTCGTCATCCTCTGGCACATGCACCAGCCCTATTACGTCAATCCGTTGACGAAAAAGGCCAAGATGCCCTGGGTGCGGCTTCATGCCGCCAAGGGCTATCTCGACATGATCGACCTCGTCACCGCCCAGCCCGAATTGCGCGTCAATTTCAACTTCACGCCCGTCCTCGTCCGCCAGATCCTCGAACTCGTCAACCGCGAGGTCGAAGACGAATGGGAAACCGTCAGCCGCAAGCCGGCGGCCACCCTCGACAATGAGGACCGCCGCCATATCCTCGAGAATTTTTTCAAGATCAATTGGGAAACCCTCGTCCGCCCGGTCCCCCGTTACGCCGAGTTGCTCACCAAACGCGGCGCCAACTACACCCTCGACAAACTCGATGCCATTGTCCGGACTTTTAGCGAGGCCGATTTCCGCGATCTCCAGACCCTTTATAATCTCCAGTGGTGCGGCTTCTCCGCCGTGCGCCGTTTCCCCATCCTGCAACAGCTCAAGGACAAGGGCCGCGACTTCACCGAACAGGAAAAAAATACCGTTCTCGACATCCACCGGGAAGTTCTCGGCCTCGTCCTCGGCGAATATCGCGCCGCAGCTGAGCGGGGCCAGATCGAACTGACGACCACGCCCTACTTTCACCCCATCATGCCGCTGGTCTACGACACCCACATCGCACGGCGTTGCCAGCCCCAGTCTCCCCTACCCTCCCCTTTCTCTGCGCCGGAAGACGTCCGCGCCCAACTCCGACTCGCGCAGGAACTCCACGAGCAGGTCTTCGGAAAGCGCGCCCGCGGTCTCTGGCCCTCGGAAGGCTCCATCGCGCCGGAAATCATCCCGCTCATGGTCGAGGCCGGCTTTGATTACTTCTGCTCCGACGAGGGCAACCTCTTCAAGAGCCTCAAGAACGATCCCGCGTGGAACACCCGCCACGTGGAACACACCGAGCTTTTCCAGGGCTGGCGCATCTATGCCTATGAAAAGACCATCCAGGCGCTCTTCCGCGACCGCCCGCTTTCCGATTTCATCGGCTTCGATGCCGCGCGGAATGAAACCTCGAAGGCCGTCGCCCACCTCATCGACAACCTCAAGAACATCGCCAAAGTCGCCCCGGCCGATCGCGGCGTCGCCTCCCTGACGCTCGACGGCGAAAACGCCTGGGAAGCCTTCCCCGACAGCGGTGAAGCCTTTCTCACCTCTTTTTACCGCGCCCTGACCTCCACGCCCGAATTGAAAACCTGCCGACTCGGCGACTACTTCGACGCCAACCCCGCCCAGGTCGAAACCTGCTACCTCCATTCCGGCTCCTGGATCCGGAGCGATTTCGACATCTGGATCGGCGATCCCGAAGAAAACAAGGCCTGGGAATGGTTGAAGGAAACCCGCCACTTTCTCGTTGAACGCCTCGCCCAGGAAAACGTCCCTCCCGAACGCGCCGAGGCCGCCTGGTGGGAAATCTACGCCGCGGAAGGCAGCGACTGGTTCTGGTGGTACGGCCCGGACTTCACCATCGATACCGACTTCCTTTTCGACGAACTCTTCCGGCTCCATCTCCAGAATGTTTATCGCATTCTGAATATCGAACCTCCGGCCCATCTCGATGTTCCCATCTGCCTGCCCAGTTCCGAACTCGGCTATAGCCAGCCGCTGCGCCTTCTCTCGCCAAATATCTCCGACGAGACCGACCGCTACTTCAACTGGCTCGGTGCCGGCCAGCTCGATCTCACCAAGCAGCAAACCGCCATGTTCCAGGGGGATCGTATCGGGCGAAAACTCTTCTTCGGCTTTGGCGCGAACGATTTCTTCCTCCGCCTCGACTTGAGCCGGCAACCGGAAGCCATCATCGTCCGCTTCCTGCTTCCGCACCCGGCCCGCGTGACCCTTAGCCAGAGCGGCCCGGGCAAAATCACGATGATTTTTGAAACCAGCGGAGACGGCGTTCTTTTTACTCCCACTCCAGCGCCCCATTTACTGGCCCATTGGGGACGTTCCCTCATCGTTTCCATACCCCGGCAACTTCTGCGCGTTGAGCCAGGCCATGAATTCGCCTTTTTCGTCCAACTTCTGGAGGGCGGCCTCCAGCGCGAACGCTATCCCGAGCGCGGCGCCATCGAATTGAGCACTCCCGGCAAGGATTTTGAATCGGAGCAATGGTTTGTCTGAGCAATCGACGGATTTTTAGACACGAGAGACATGAGTTACATGAATGGGATAACCTCCCATTTCGCATATTCGCTTTTTCATATCCCTCATGTTCCTCCTGTCAAAATCCTTCCCCATAATCCTGTAAATCTTGTTAATCCTGTCCAAAAACGTTTCCCAATTCCGTAATTCCGTTAATTCCGTCAAAAATTCCCCCACAAAATAGCGGTTGCTGAGCCATGGTTTTTGTGAGATGAAAGGAGCCATATGAAGAAACTTTTGGGAGTTGTAGCTTTGGTCGGTAGCATCCTGGCAACCGGTTGCGCACACAATCCGGGTACGGACGACAATGGAACGCCCGCTCCACTGCCGCAAACCAACACCACTATGAATCCGGCTACTCCGGATCAAACCGGCATGACCAACACTGCGGAGACCCCGACTCCTCCGCCTACGCCTGAGACCCCCACGACTCCCCCGCCGACCAAGCCCACCACCAATTTCCCGATGGGCATCGTCATTCCCGGCAAGCCAGGCTACTGCAAGAGCCCCTACGCCGAATATGCCGAGCCAGTCGATATCCGCGGCTATGCCCCCGGCACTCCTGTCCGTTGCCCCTACACCAACAAGATTTTCATTGTTCCCCAGACGTAAGGTAGCCATCGCACTCCGTGCGACGGTTGGTTTTGATGTAGCGGCGGTCTATGGCCGTCGCTAGAGTAAGTGACATGCAACAGTACCACGACCTCCTGCGCCTCGTCCTTGAGCAAGGTCGTCCCAAATCCGACCGCACCGGAACCGGCACGCGATCCCTCTTTGGCGCCCAGGCCCGATTCCCGCTTCAGGATAGCTTCCCGCTCCTTACTACCAAGAAGGTCCACTTCAAATCGGTCGCCTACGAACTTCTCTGGTTCCTGCGGGGCGACACCAACGTCAAATGGCTCCAGGAACACGGCGTCTCCATCTGGAACGAGTGGGCCGATGCGGAAGGCAATCTCGGACGCGTTTACGGCGCGCAGTGGCGCGACTGGCGCACGCCCAACGGCGGCTCCGTCGATCAGATCGCGCGCGTCATCGACCAGATTCGCCGTAAGCCCGACAGCCGCCGCCACATCGTCACGGCATGGAATCCGGCCGAAGTCGAAGCCATGGCGCTGCCGCCGTGCCACGCGCTCTTCCAATTCTTCGTCCTCGACGGCGAATTGAGTTGCCAGCTTTACCAGCGCAGCGCCGATCTCTTCCTCGGCGTGCCGTTCAACATCGCTTCCTACGCGCTGCTCACCTGCATGGTCGCGCAGGTCTGCGACCTCAAGCCCGGCGAATTTGTCCACACCTTCGGCGATCTCCACCTCTACGATAACCACCTCGACCAGGCGCACGAACAACTCAGCCGCGAACTGCGTCCCCTGCCCCGGCTTGCGCTCAATCCCAAGATTCGCGAACTTGCCGACTTCACCTACGAGGACATCTCCCTCATCGATTACAACCCGCATCCGCCCATCAAAGCGCCGATCGCCGTTTAGATTTTTTTGACAGGAGGAACATGAAGGATATGAAAATCAGACCTGCGAAAAGGAATATCTTCCCTTCATGTAATTCATATCTCTCCTGTCCAAAATTCCCTGCCTTCAATCCTGTTAATCTTGTTAATCCTGTCTAAAAATCTGCCATGCCCACCTTCTACGCCATCGCCGCCATGTCGGAGAACCGCGCCATCGGCAACCTGGGCAAAATCCCGTGGAATATTCCCGAGGAATATAGCTGGTTCAAGCAGAAGACCATGGGCGGCACGCTCATCATGGGGCGCAAAACTTATCAATCGATCGGCAAGCCGTTGCCAGGACGCGAGACCGTGGTTCTCACTCGCTCCTTCAAAACCACGGGCGTCACCTCCTGCCCCGATATTGCTTCGCTCGATGAAACGCTTCGCACGCTGCCCAAACCCTATTGGATTTGTGGGGGCGTGGAGATCTATCGACAGCTTTTGAGAAACTGCGATCTGCTCTATCTCACGCACGTCAAGCGCGTCGTACCCGGCGACGCTTTTTTTCCACCTTTTGAAGATAAGTTTGAACTCGATCAGGTGATCCACGAGAACGATCAGTTTCGCGTGGAACGGTGGAAGCGTTTGTTTCGTCACGAAATGCCCCCGCTTGAGCCGGAGCCGTGGCCGTTCGCCGAACCGCAGGGATAATCTCCGCGCTACTTGGACAAAAAAAGAGCGGCCTACAATGTAGGCCGCTCAATTACCTTCCTCCGCAGGACTACACCGTCGCGTCGGGACTGCTGCCCGTCTCGGGCTCGTGCTCATGCTGAGGCTCGTGCTCGTGCGCAGTCGGATCGGCATCGCGCGGGTTGCTCTGGATGGGACGCTTGTCCACCTTCGCTCCGCTGACCACGATCTGCCGGCCCATGAAATCGGTCCGGTTCAGTTTGGCCGCGGCTTCCTTGGCGGTTTCGAGCGTTTCCATTTCCACAAAGCCGAAGCCCTTGGAACGATTCGCGCGGCGGTCCATCGCGACCTCCACATTCTTCACCGCGCCGACCTTCGAGAAGAGATCGAACAGATCGCTTTCGGCGGCCTCGTAAGCGAGATTGCCTACATAGAGCTTGGGCGAAGTAATCTCCTGCGGAGTCGGATCGGCCTTCGGGGGCCGGTCTTCGCGCCGGGGACGCTCGGTCCGTTCCGCACGGGGCGTGCGCTCCTTGAAGTCGGGACGTGCTGAGGTTGTCGGGGTACGAAACGGCTGCTTCGTCTCGGGCTTCGATTTCTTGCCGGTGAGCCATCCGAACAACTTCGAGAGCGTGCTCTCCTGTTTCTTCGGGGCCGAGCTGGGACCGCCGTTGCTGTGCACCCGGTTCTCGCTGTAAGGGCCGTGACCGCTGCGTCCCCGTCCTCCGCGCCGGCGACGTCCGCCGCCACCGCTACTACTACTACTTCCGCCTGCGCCTCTGGGGCGATAATCTGAACTCATGTGATGTTACTGACATGCCGTGAACCGCGCGTCTTGAATCTCGCGCTCTTTTTCAGGCTCTACCCGCTGGCTCCACTTTGTCTGCTGCTGACGTACCGGCATGTCCAGGCGCGAAAATAATTGCCTGGCTGCCCTTCGACGAAAGATGCGTTCCATTTGATCCCATCGCGCCATTGGACCGCTGGTCGGTCCCCGGTAATCGCGCCGCCGCCATTGCCATCGCATCCGGGCCTTGATTGGCCACATTGTTGGAGGAGGGCAATTTCATGGGAAAGTGTTGAAGCTGGTGAGGAGTCCTGTGGTTGCCGGGAAGAGCAAGGCTTCAAAGACCCGAGCGTCAATGCGCCGGGTTAGAGGTTGCTTGTGACCTTGCTTTCATCTCCATTTTGATGAGAACAAAGGCGCCAGCTGCCCCGACCACGAAAGACTTCACAACATGTTCCTTTCTGGGAACATATTAGCGGCAATTATGAGGCAATCAATATAAATCGTAACTAAATCGCTCTCCCTCTGGGATTTAGCTCTACACCTGGAGGGTCAGACTCCTGTCCTGACCCATACTGAATGAATTTCGCACGGAGGACTGCAGAGGGCTGAAGAGCAGGGGGCAGAAAATGCAGTTTCAGTTGTAGCGGAGGCTAAAGGCCGCCCACACCCCATTGGCCGTATCCAGCATACCAGAGTCCTCCGAATGTAATCCTGTATTGTTCTCTATGCCCCGTGTCAAAATCCCACTCCTGCCCACCGAGATTGTCAGGCTGATACGACAACCAGAACGGACTCGAAATTCCCAGGTGCAGATCGTCGAGCGAGTTGGGGTAGCGTCCGTTTTGCTGATGATACGTTTCAAGAGCTGGATCCGCGATAGCGACGAACGCCTTCGCCTTTGCGATTTGTTCCGGACTGGAAATATACCAAAAGTGGAAAGCGCCCCAGAGCAAAACGAGAAACAACAGAATTGTATTTGTCTTAACCCATATCCGCAACGGTTCCCCAAGCCAAAACCTTCCCACGCTAATCATGATCAGCCCCCAGATAAAGCTGAGGGTGCACAACAACAAGAATCCAACAGTCAGATCAGCCCAAATATTAATATCGTCGGTGTAGGGAAGGTCCAAGTATATGCCAGTGGCTAGACTCAAGCCCGCACCAAAGACTAGCGCTAAGCAAGTCCTGTGTGAGAGCCAGCTCATATTCGAGAGATGTTAGGTCAAATCTCCGCCAGGCACTCGTCGAGCCAGCCGAGAAGCTGCCGGATATTTTCCGTGCTCTCGTCGCCCATGGTCGAAATGCGGAAGCTCGTGCCTTTGATCTTCCCGTAGCCGCCGTCGATGATGCACGAATGCTTCGCCTTCAGCGTGCTGATCAGCTTCGCCACGTCGATGTTCTTGTTGTTCGCGACGCAAGTCAGTGAAATGGATTCGTAACCTTCCTTCGGGAACAGCTTGAAGCCGTTCTTCGCAACCCAGGCCCGCGTGATCTTCGCGTTTTCCAGATGCCGCGCGTAACGGGCGTCCTGCCCTTCGGCCATGATGTCCTCGATCTTGCTCTGCAACGCATAGAAATGCGAAATGCTCGGCGTCGTCGGCGTCATGCTCGACTCCTGGTTCTTCTTGAACTCGAGGAAATCAAAATAGTAACCGCGGTCCTTGATCGTCGCCGCCTTCGCGTAGGCTTTCTCTGACACCGCGAACACCGCCGCGCCCGCGGGCAACGCGAGCGCCTTCTGCGTCCCGGCCAGCATCACGTCGATGCCCAGTTCGTCGAACGGAATTTTCATCGCCGTGAACGACGACACGACATCGACGATGAACTGCACGTCGGGAAATTTGCGCATGACCGCCGCGATGTCCCAGAGCGGATTCATCGTGCCGGTGCTCGTCTCGTTGTGGATCAGCGTGACCGCGTCGAACTCGCCCGTGGCCAGCTTCGCCTCGATCGCCTCGGGCAGAATCGGCTGGCCCCACTCGACCTGATACGCCTCGGCCTGCTTGCCGCATTTCTTGGCCACGTCGAACCACTTGTCCGAAAACGCGCCGCTCATGCAGCTCAGCACCTTCTTGCTCACCAGATTGCGAATCGCGCCTTCCATCACGCCCCAGGCCGAGCTCGTGCTCACAAACACCGGCTGCTTCGTGTAAAAGAGTTGCTGCAAACCGGGTTGGATCGCCGCGTTCAATTCCTGAAACGACTTCGAGCGATGCCCGATCATCGGCCGTGAAAACGCGCGCATCGTTTTTTCCGACACTTCCACCGGCCCGGGAGCGAATAGCTTGATGTGAGTCATAAGGCGAAAAGTGTAATCACCCTTTTTGTGCTTTAACAGAAAAACGTGGGACAAAAACGTCTGTCCCCTCGTTCCCAAATTTACCGCCGTCCGCAAGAGTTTGGAAACGCGATTGTCCCAAGCAATACTCTCATTCTATTTCGGGGCATCCTGAAAGGATGCCGATCCTATAGCGAAGGGTTGGTCCCGCAAAGCGGGGCCTACCCTGGTAAGGAGTCAGAAGGAGCAACCCTGAAAGGGTTGAATTTCCACGCGACGCCTTCCATCCTCATCCGGTGCCGCAATCCCTCGCGAATATTCTCGTTCACACCGTATTTTCCACACAGGATCGCCAGCCCTTTCTGCGTGACGAAGATCTGCGCGGTGAACTGCACCGTTATCTTGGCGGCATTCTCGCCAATCTGGGTTGTGCACCCATCACCATCGGCGGCACGGAAGATCATGTGCATATTTTGGGCACCTTGGCCCGAACCTGCGATCCCGCATCCATGATCAAGGAGATGAAACGCGGCTCTTCCCTCTGGCTGAAGACGAAGTCACCAGAGTTGAAGAATTTCGCGTGGCAGAGCGGCTATGGCATTTTTTCGGTCGGCTATTCGCAAGTCGACTCGGTCAAAACATACATCGCAGGGCAGGAGGAACATCACCGCAAAATCTCGTTTCAAGATGAATTTCGCGAGCTGCTGAAACGTCACGCTCTTGCTTTTGACGAGCGCTACATCTGGGATTGATTCAACCCCGTTGGGGTAGACTGCTTGCGGGAACATTTCCAGGGTAGGCCCCGCCTTGCGGGACCAACCCTTCGCTTTATGATCACAACCCCATTGGGGTTGCAAGGCACCTCAAGCTCTGCATTCTTCTTTTTCCGGCAATCCCAAAAGGATGAATCACATCGCCACGATACAAGGCATTCCTTCCACAATCCCAACGGGATTGAATCGTATGGCCCAGGGTTGCGAGGTATCCATCCCCTCAATCCCAAAGGGATTGAATCGTATAGCGAAGGGTTGCTCCGAAGGAGCTACCCTGGGTACGCATTTCCCAAGCGATCAACCCTGAAGGGGTTGAAGCAACGCCGCATCACCCACATTTTGTGCCCAAATAGAGTTTGAGAACGAGGGGACAATCCCAAAGGGATTGAATCGTATAGCGAAGGGTTGCTCCGAAGGAGCTACCCTGGGTACGCATTTCCCAAGCGATCAACCCTGAAGGGGTTGAAGCAACGCCGAATCCCACGCTTCGCAAGTTCCCAAACTCCATTTGGGACCGCACTTGTCCGCGCAACTCCGTTGCTTAGTCCTCCAATCCCCCATCCGTGATCGCGCCGAGGTGGGCCTGGCTGACGTGGTCGGCGTATTTGGCGAGGACGCCGCGGGTCTTCACGGGCGGACGCAGCTTGAGCGCCTTTTTGCGTTTCGTCAGTTCGCGGGCGGGCACGTCGAGGGTCAGAAGACAAGCCTTGGCATCGATGGTGATATGGTCGCCGTTCTTCACCAGCGCGAGCGCGCCGCCGATGTGCGCCTCGGGCGAGATGTGTCCCACCACGAAGCCGTGCGTGCCGCCGGAGAACCGTCCGTCGGTGATCAGCGCCACGTCGTTGCCCAGCCCGCGCCCGGAGATGGCCGAGGTCGGCGAGAGCATTTCCCTCATGCCGGGACCGCCCTTCGGCCCTTCGTAACGGATCACGACGACGTCGCCTTTTTTGATTTTGCCGCTCAGGATCGCCTGTAGCGACGCCTCCTCGGAATCAAACACGCGCGCGGTGCCGCAGAATTTCTCGCCCTCCTTGCCGGTGATTTTGCCGATGCCGCCAAGCGGCGCGAGGTTGCCGTAAAAGACCACCAGATGGCTCGTCGGTTTGATCGAATTATCGAAGCCGTGGATGATGTCCTGGCCCGCCGGGTAAGGCTTCACGTTGCGCAGGTTTTCCGCCACGGTCTGGCCGGTCACGGTCAGGCAATCGCCGTGGAGCAGGCCCTTATCGAGAAGCATTTTCATCAGCGGCGTCAGTCCGCCGATGCCAACCAGCGCGGACATCACGTATTTGCCGCTCGGTTTCAAGTCGGCGAGCACCGGCACGCGCTTGCCGATGCGGGTGAAGTCGTCGAGCGCGAGTTTCACTCCCGCCGCGTGCGCGATGGCGAGCAAGTGGAGCACCGCGTTGGTCGATCCGCCGAGCGCGATGACCACCGTGATCGCGTTCTCGAACGCCTTCTTCGTCATGATGTCGAGCGGGCGGATGCCGAGATCGAGCAGGCGATGCACCGCTGCTCCGGCGCTTCGCGCGTCGTCCTTTTTGGCCGTCGAAACTGCGTTTTGCGCCGAGCTGTTGGGCAGGCTCATGCCGAGCGCCTCAATCGCGCAGGCCATGGTGTTGGCCGTGTACATGCCGCCGCACGAACCGGCTCCGGGAATGGCGCAGGCCTCGAGCGAGGCGAGGTCGCCGCCCGACATCTTGCCCTGCGCGTGTGCGCCCACCGCCTCGAACACCGACACGATGTCGACGTCGCGCTTATTGAAACAGCCGGGCAAAATCGTGCCGCCATAGACGAACACTGCGGGCCGGTTTAGCCGCGCCATCGCGATGAGACAGCCGGGCATGTTCTTGTCGCAACCGCCGATGGCGACCACGCCGTCGAACAGCTCGCAGCCCACCACGGTCTCGATGGAATCGGCGATCACTTCGCGCGACACGAGGGAATATTTCATCCCCTGCGTGCCCATGGAAATGCCGTCGGAGATCGTGATGGTATTGAAGATGAGCGGCTTGCTGCCCGCCTTGGCCACGCCTTCCGCCGCCGCGATGGCAAGCTGGTCGATGTGGGCGTTGCAGGGCGTCACCTGGCTCCAGGTTGACGCGACGCCGATCTGCGACTTTTCAAAATCGCTCCGGTCGAACCCGACCGCGTGGAGCATGGCGCGACTCGGCGCGCGTTCCGGCGCGGCAACGAGCGGTCCCGACCAGTGACGATGGAGTGGCTTGCGGGAGTTGGCGGATTTTTTGGACGACGATTTCATGGGAGGGCAAGCCTACGAAACAACCCGTCCCGGAAAAAGCCAAATGTGGTAGCCGTCGCAGGCCCTGCGACGGTTTGAGAACGCTTCCTGCGCGCTACGCGCGCCCGGGCAACAAGTAGCCCGGGCCACCCGAATTACTACCGCGCCGTCAGCATCACGGAACCGCCGCGCTGAATCGTCATCGGTCCCAGCGTTTGCATGATGATGACTTGCAGGCGCACGTTGGTGCCGGACTGCATGTCGAGCAGCTCGTGCGGCAGGCTTCTCTCGTCCGTGATCTGCCGGTTGCCAATCATCACGATAATCATGTTCTCGTGCAAACCGGCCTCCCCGGCGGGACTGCCCTCCTCGATATGGGTGATGAGGAGTCCGCCGTTGAGTTGCAAGCCCCGCTGCGCCGCGTCGTCCGGCGTGAGCTCTTTGACGGTCAACCCGAGGTATTTGTGGATCATCTCCAACTTGCTGACCCCGGTCGGGACAGGCGCCGCCTTCAGTCCCTTGGCCACGGCCAGGGCGTCGTTCACCCAGGGAATCACGACATCGTTCGGAATGGCAAAGCCGATGTTTTCAATCGCCGAGCCCGAAAGCTTGGCCGAATTGATCCCGACCAGGCCGCCGTTGAGATCAATCAGCGGGCCTCCGCTGTTGCCCGGATTAATCGCCGCGTCGGTCTGGATCAGGTTATTGTAGGTGTGATCCTCGATGGTAAAGTTGCGATGCAGGGCGCTGAGAATGCCATGGCTGACCGAGTTCTGGAGGTCGGCCGGGCTGCCCAGCGCGATCACGGTTTCGCCGAGAAGATTGGGCGACGTATAGCTGAGGTCGAAGTAAGGAAACTGCACCGTCTTGTCCTCGATTTTCAGCAGCGCCAGATCGGCATCGTCATCCGCGGTGATGATCTCCGCGCGGTACTTCGAGCCGGATGAAAGCGTGATGCTGACCTCTTTTTCCTTTTCGGCCAACGCCACCACATGCGCGTTGGTGATGACATACCCATCGGCGGAAATGATGAGACCGGAGCCGATGCTTTGCGACGTTCTGTTTCTCACGCCGCGATAAAGTTGGAAGTATTGGTTATAGCTCGTGACATATTCCGGCACCGTCTCCTGCGCGGTGATGTTGACCACGGCGGGTTGGACGTTGGCCACGATTTTCACGATCGGTTCCTGAGAGATATCGATCTGGCCGCGCGACGGAGTGACTTTACCCTGGGGAGCCGTCAGGGCGGGAGCCTGCGGTACGGGCGCCTGAGTTGCAGCAGCCGGAGCGAGGGTCTGTCCCAGTCCGGCATGGCTGGCGGCGAAGGTAAAAAGGATAAGCAAGAAAAACGGAAGCAGGCGGGTTTTCATAATTCGTTGTACTTCACTTATGAATTAACTTGGCTAGGAATCAAGTTACGAGAATGAAAGATCGCGCGGCTCACCTTCCTTATCTACCGCCGCGCTCCCTGCGCGAGGAGCCGATTTTGCAGCCGACCGAGATGGAAGTCCAGGCGCTTTGGTTCGAGCAGCTTTACGAACCGGCCTTGACCACGGACGATGGACGCACTGTCGAAATCATTCAGCCCGGATTCTGGAACCACGGCGGCGGTCCCGATTTCACGCGGACGGTCATGCGGTTTAGGAAGAATGGAAAAGCCGATGACGACGTGACCATCGGCAACGTCGAGGTCCACCTGCGGGCCGCCGATTGGAACGCGCACGGCCACCACGCCGATGCCGCCTATAACGAAACGATCCTCCATGTCGTGTGGGAGGCCAAGGGCGGGAAGGCGTTCTTTCCCGCGACAGCCGCCTTTCGCCGCGTGCCGCAGGTGGTGATCGGCGCGCAACTCGTCGCACCATGGCCCGAACTGCAACCGCTTTGCGCATCGCTGCTGCGAGGTCCCCTGCCCGGCGCGGTACCGGGACGCTGCTCACCGGAGCTGGCCCGTTTGCCTGCGGATCAAATCGCGGACATCCTGCGCGCCGCGGGACTTTTCCGTCTGCGCCAAAAAGCGCGGCGCTGGTTCTGGCGGCAACGCCTGACCAGTCCCGCCCAGGCGCTCCACGAGGCGCTGGCCGAAGCGCTCGGCTTCCACGCGAATCAGATTCCCATGCGGCTCGTGGCGCAACGTTTACCGTGGACAAAATTGCGCGACATGAAACCGGATGCGCGCCTCGCCCATCTCTTCGGTCTGGCCGGATTTTTACCCAATGAAAGTGTCACGCGTCTGCAATCGGAACCGCGCGGGTGGCTCAGGGAACTGTGGGAAATTTGGTGGAAAGCACGCGGCGCGCTCGATTACGCGCTGCTGCCGCGGAGTCAGTGGCGTCTGGCGGGGCTGCGTCCGCTCAACCGGCCCGAGCGGAGATTGGCCGCGCTCGCGCAGATCGTGCCGCGCGTACCGGAACTGCTGGCCGCACTCAAAGCGCGGGACGCGGAACGATTCAGCGCAACGCTCCTGGGCATTCGCGATCCGTTTTGGGAAAAGCACGCAACGCTCACCGTCGCGCCGATGCGCACGCCGTGCCGCCTGCTCGGCGAAGAACGCGTGCACGACATCCTGATCAACGTCTTCTGGCCGATGGTTTCCTTGGAGGATCCGGAGACGGCGCAGATCGCTCTTCGCAAAATAAACGCAGCCGCCAGCGGTGCGGCCCGCGTCGCCTCGCAACGCCTGTTGCTCTCGGCCCTGACACCGAAGCAAACTCGCGAGGCGCTGGTGCAGCAGGGACTCCTCCAAATCTTCCGCGACTATTGCCAGACCGATTGCTCCCAGTGCCGCGACTGCACTTTCCCGGAGTTGGTGAAGACGTGGAAACTGTAGCGGCGGTCTATGACCGCCGATCTCATTTCGATGCGTCTTGTTTCATCGTCGGCGGTCATAGACCGCCGCTACAAAGAACCAAATGTCCACACGCCCTAAGAAGGGGCCTTACTTATCGTCAGGATTGAGCACCTTGAAAACAAACGCGGCGAGCACGCCGGCGGATAATTCCGTGGCGATATAGGCCAGGCAATGTCCCGCCGGAATCAGACCCAGGTAGTAGCATCCCGTGGCTACCGCCGGATTGAAAGCGCCTCCCGAAATGGGGCCGACCGTGAAAGCGCCGACCATCACCGTGAAGCCGATCGCCAGACCAAAATAGGAATTCCCGGCGTTCGCCTTGGCCGTGGCGACGTTGAGCACGACGTAAGCCAGCGCGAAGGTGAAGATGAATTCCGCAAAAACTAATTGGGCTAGGACATAAGCGGGAGGCGGCGCGCCCGCGAGATCATTGTCTCCCTTCAGGTAATAGGATCCGCCCGCCCCCATGATCGCTCCCGCGAGCTGCGCGCAGAAATAGGCGGGAACCTCCCATGCAGGCAGGCGTCCGCGTATCGCAACCGCGAGCGTGACCGCCGGATTATAATGGCCGCCCGAGATGTGGCCGCCGGCGTAAATCATCACCATCAGCACGGAACCAATGGCCAGCGGCGCGATCACTCCCGCATCCGGATTCACCACCGTTGTGCCGACCGTAAAAACGAGGAAGAAGGTGCCGATGAACTCAACAATGAATTTTTTCATAAGGGGTGTCCGTTGACTGATTAGCACTCCGTCAGGAAAGGCGCGAGCAACATTTTGACGGCCTCAAACGGCAGCCCGGAGCGCATCGGCCAACTTCAGCTTTCCATCGTAAAGCGCCTTGCCGATGATGACGCCCTCGATCCCTTCGCCCAGGGTGCGAAGGGACTGGACGTGCTCGACATTGGCAACGCCGCCGGAAGCGATAATCCTGACTTCCGGCACGGCGTCGGAAAGCTCCCGTAGCGCGTTCAAGTTCGGCCCGGTGAACATGCCGTCCGTGGTGATGTCGGTATAAATAATCGTGCGCACGCCATGCGCAGCCACGGCCCGGGCCAGATCGGGCGCGGTCCACGGGCTCGGCGTGGTCCAGCCCTTGGTGGAGACAAGGCCGTCCTTGGCGTCGATGCCCACGGCGATCTTCTCCGCGCCAAATTTTTCCACAACGGCTCGGACAAAGGGAAGTGATTCGCACGCGCGCGTGCCGATGACTACGCGGTGAACGCCCGCTTCAAGCGCCCGGGCGATGGCCTTCTCCGTGCGCATCCCGCCGCCGAGTTCGATGAAGAGCGACGGAGAAAGGGCCTTGGCCACCGCAGCGACGAGATGGAGATTTTTCAACTCGCCCGTGAAAGCGCCGTCGAGATCGACCATGTGGAGATACTTCGCGCCTGCCACGTGAAAACTTTTCGCAACGGCGACAGGATCGGTCCCGTAAATGGTCTCCGCTTCGGGCCGGCCCTGTTCGAGCCGGACGACTTTTCCCCCGCGAAGATCAATGGCTGGATAGATGTGCATATTTTAAAAAGTGTGCGGCGGTCTATGACCGCAGCAGAAGCGATTGATTACAACGACTTGGGTGGGTCGTTAGCCTCTGCATAGCGGATTCCATAGCAAGCGCATTAGTTGACATCCCACCATACAGTATATGGCGACAACCATCACAAACGGAAAGCAGACGGTCAAACTTTATAGCTCGGTCAATCGCGGGAAGCCGCTCTTTCAACTGGTTTATTATGCGGGCGGCAGACGTGTCCTTAAGAACTTCTCCGACAAAGGCCATGCCCAGACGGTCGCGAAGCTGGAAAAAATCTCTCTGCGCGAAGCATCGATCATGTAACTGGCTGCAATGACACGAAACTACGCGCTTGCTGAAAAAGGACTTGGTCAATGGCCATTCGCGTAAAAGGGAACGACGTAAGGGCCTTCGGGAATGATGGCAATTTCGTTGTCGCCAGCGTGATGGACGCTCCGGGCGATGGCCTGATCGACGGAATCGATGATTTCCATGCCGGTGATCCTGCGTTCTTCTGCAGACAGGCCAGTGGTGTAGAGTTGGACGTGGCCAAGGCGCATCGGTTTGAGTTGCATCTCTGTTTGCCATTCGTCGATATCGGCCAGAGGCTTCTTGAGGATCGCCTCTAAAAATGCTTCCTTTCCCATAGCCACGAGCCGCGCCTGTGCCTCCTGAAACTCATGAGACCCGAAACCTTCAGAACACTCGGATGCGATGATCAACGTGCCGCCGGGCTCCAGGATGTCGAGGGGAGTAACCATGCCCTTAACCGTCTGGTAATAGGTTTTATCGAGGGGATAACCTGCCGAAGAAGTAACGACCGTCTTGAATTTGCGGGGCACCTTGACTTCGGTTGAAGCGCGGGCGAACTCAACGGCAGCGAGGTGGCTCTCGATGATCTCACCGAAAGTGACGTGGAGGAGGCCGCGCTCATCGTCGAGCACGGTGTTGAGTCCGTAAACCTCCCCGATCATGCGCACAATCTCGAGTTGTTCTTCGTGCAATGGATTGCCGCCGAGGTTGCATGAACAGGCGAAGGGATCCTCCATGAATCGGGCGCTATGAAACGTGCGAATGGTGTCGGCATGGGCCACTCCCGGCGCGATGACTTTTCGTCCACCCGAATATCCTGCCATGAAGTGAGGTTCGACGAGGCCGGTGGCGATTTTGAGGTCGGCCTCAATAAAAAGCCGGTCGATTTTCACAGGCGTTCCCCGCGTTCGCGTCGGACCTAGATCAACGTGACCGGCATCGTTGCGCGCAAAATGATTTTCCACGCGAACGGTGGAGAGAACCCAGGGATCACCGATCAGCTCGGCCAGTTCCTCGCCTTCATTGGGACGATGAAGCCCCGTGGCCACCAGGACGCAGATGCGCTCCGCCGGGATGCCCGCTTCGAGCAGGTCTTCGATCATCGGCCGGAGAAAGAGGTGGTTGGGAACAGGCCGGGTAATGTCGCAGATGAGAATGCAGGCGCTACGCTTTCCCCGGGCCAGGGTTTTCAGGGGTCGCGCTCCAATGGGCTGGTCCAGTGCCAGCCGGATGGCGGCGCGTGGATCGTTAATCTTTGGCAGCGGATTCTTGCGGATAATTGTGGCCCGGGCGCCAGATGGCAGATGCACCGGCAAATGGCCTTTGCCAAAGGAAATCTCGATGGTCTTGGTATTCATGACTTCTCAACTTTAGCATAGCCAGCTGCCTCTTCCCCAGCCTATTTCAATTGGACTATCCAGAGGCAGACAGCAATGGCAGTTTTTTCGTTGAAATCGCCCGCTTTTTCCAGGCGAACAACGACCAGGATCATTGATTTTTGTTGTTTCCCACCTGAAGCGTCCGAATTAAAGCTCCCTTACTTTCTGTGCCGGGCATCCAGAATGGAGTTGGCCAAGCAGGCCGCACCAAAGCCATTGTCGATATTGACGACGGCCACGTTGGGCGCACATGAGTTGAGCATCCCAAGCAACGCGGCGATGCCGCCAAAGGCCGCTCCGTAGCCCACGCTTGTCGGAACGGCGATAACCGGGGCGCGAACGAGACCGGCGACAACGCTGGGCAGCGCTCCCTCCATCCCCGCACAGGCGATAATCACCCGCGCCTCCATCAGCACGGTCCGTTGTGCCAGCAGACGATGAAGTCCCGCGACGCCAACATCGTCAATTCGGGCGACTTGGTGGCCCAGCAATTCCGCCGTGACAGCAGCTTCTTCGGCCACGGGCAGATCGCTCGTACCCGCAGTCAAAATGGCAACGATTCCGGGCAGCGCGGGCGGATCTTGCTGCCGCAGGGTGATGGCTCGGGCCACTTCGTGATAACGGGCCTCCGGCACGCGGGCGCAAACGGCGGCGGCAGCGGATGGTGTCGCGCGCGTGGCCAGGACATTTCCGCCCTGGCGGGCCATCCGCGAAAAGATTTCCGCAACCTGGTCATCCGTCTTTCCGGCGGCGTAAATAACCTCCGGCATGCCGGTGCGCAGAGGGCGATGGTGGTCGATCTTGGCAAAGCCGGCATCTTCGTAAGGCAGATGGGTCAGGCGGCCCATTCCTTCCTCGGGAGTCATCGTGCCCGCCTGGATTGCGTCGAGCAGTTTGCGTAAAGCGTCTGGATTCATGTTGGTCTTTGGCGATAGGCCTGCAAAGCGGTTTCCAAAACGCGCTTCACCGGAATGGAATGCGCCTCAGCCGCTTGACGGCAATCTTCAAACTCCGGCGCGGCGTTGACTTCCTGTCCCTTCCAGAAGCCGACCTTGATGCGGATCGCGCCCCATTCCGTTTCGACCGGGACATGCCTGCGTTCGAGAATAGAGCGGTGTTCTTCCCGGATGCGCAATCCCAGCGTGCTCGTCTCGCGGAAAATAAGTTCTTCGAGTCGCGGCACATTCTTTCGATCAGAGAGAATCGTGAGCAGCGTGCCGGGGCGATTTTTCTTCATCTGAACCGGCATACACATCACATCGAGCGCGCCCAACTTCAAGGCCTGCTCGGCGACATACGCGATCACTTGCGGATTAAGATCGTCGACGGCTGTTTCCAGCACGATCACCGTTTCGGAAAACGGGTCAGCCTCCTGGTCCGCTTCGCCGATGTTCAGGCGAAGCACGTTGGCGAAACCGGGAGGATTTCGCGTGCCCGCACCATACCCGATGCTTTCAACCCGCATGGCGGGCAACGGGCCGAATCGGCAATCAAGGGCCCGCACAAGCGCCGCGCCGGTCGGCGTTACCAATTCGGCTTCAATGCCCGAGGAATAGGTGGGTGCACCGCGCAACAAGTCGGCCGTCGCAGGCGCGGGGACAGGGAAGCGCCCATGGGCGCATTGGACGGTTCCACCTCCGACATTCAGGGGCGAGCAATGCCAGGCGTCAACGTGCAAGGCATCAGCCGCTATGGCCGTGAGGACCACATCGACAATCGCATCGACGGCGCCCACTTCGTGGAAATGGACCGATTCGATGGGAATGTTGTGAATCCTGGCCTCGGATGCGCCCAGCAATTCAAAGGCGCGAATGGCGGTCGTCTTCACCGGCTTGGACAGCGAAGCCTGGCCAATCAGGGCGCGGATCGTACTCAGGGAACGGGCTTCCTCATGATGTCCTCCGTGATGATCGTGTGCATGAGAACCGGAGGCATCGGCCGGCTTTCCGTCGACGAGCACGTTTACCTTGATGGCCTGAATGCCGCTTCGATTCACTTCCTGGACATCGAGCGTCGCGCCAAGCTTCAGCTCCGCGGTGGTTTCACGCAGCAAATCGACGGAAACACCAGCGTGGATAAACGCTCCGAGCAGCATGTCGCCGCTGACACCGGAGAAAGCGTCAAGATAAGCGAAGCGCATGCGAATGTTGAAGCATTTCGACCGGAAGAGCCGCGTTCATCGAACCGGAACGATAGCCTTCGCAATCAAGGGTCACATATTGAAAACCGAGCCGTTTAAAATCAGTTGAAAGAAGCTCCAGCGTTTGAGGCGACAAGGCTCCGGCCATTTCTTCCCGGGCGATTTCAATCCGCACGATGTCTCCGTGATCACGCACACGGAATTGCCGGAATCCCAACTCGCGAAGCCGGTCTTCGCCCTGCTCAATGCGGCTGAGGGCCTCGCGGGTCACGGGTCGTCCGTAGGCGATGCGGGAAGAAAGGCAGGCCGACGCTGGTTTGTCCCACACCTGCAGGCCGGCGCTTCGGGCCAGTTCGCGGACGTCCTGCTTGGTCAATCCGGCTTCGGCCAGGGGAGCAAGCACCCCGTGCTGCCGCGCGGCGGTCTGACCCGGCCGAAAGTCGCCCTGGTCATCGACGTTCATGCCATAGGCGAGATGCCGAAAACCGAGCCGCTCCCGTTCGCGCTCCATCACGGTGAAGAGCTCGTTTTTGCAATGAAAGCAGCGAAGCGCGTCGTTCTTCGCATAATCGGGGTTGTCGAGTTCGGACGTGGGCAAAACTTCCAGCGGGATGCGATGCTGCCGGGCAAAGCGCACGGCATCCGCCAGATGACTGCGGGCCAGTGAGGGCGAATCCGCGAGGATGGCCAGCATGTCCGAGCCCAGAACATGCCGCGCGCTCCAGGCCAGATACGCCGAATCGACTCCACCGGAATAGGCCACCAGGACGCCACCCAGTTCACGCAAATATTCTTCGAGGCGAATTTGCTTTTGGAGCAGGTGGTTATCCATGATCTTGGTCGGTTGATCGCCTGGGAAAAGCGGGCGATTTCAACGGAAAACCTACCATTGCTGCCTGCCTCTGGATAGTCCAATGAAATAGGATCAGGGGGTGTAATCGTTTGATCTCGGACTACGACATTTCATCTGCAATCACCCTATTTTTGCATAGCAACTAGTTACTTAAAAAAGGAAACGGAGGGCGGGCAACTATCTATGACCGCCGCACTTCTTCTATCGAATCGGGAAGCGTGGCGCTGAGCGCGATAAAATTCTTCAGCATCTGCAACCCGGCGCGCTGGCTTTTCTCGGGATGAAATTGCGTGGCGATAAGATTTCCCCGCGCGACGGCGGCGGCGAAGGTGTCGCCATAGGTGGTTTCCAACGCGACAAGCGTGGCGTCTTTCGGCGCGGCATAATAACTGTGGACGAAGTAGACGTAATCGCCGTCGGAAATTCCGGCCAGAAGCGGCGCTTGGGGTTGTTTGACTTTGACGGTGTTCCAGCCGATTTGCGGAATTTTCAGGCCATGCTTCTCGGAGAACTTGCGCACTTGACCGGCAAAAATGCCGAGACCCTTTTCGCCGGGAGCCTCCTCGCTCGACTCGAAAAGCATCTGATAGCCGACGCAAATGCCGAAGAAAGGCCGCTCCGATTTGGCCCAGGCCAGCGTGGCATCCCACATGCCCGACTTCGCCAGACTGCGCACGCAATCGCCGAACGCGCCGACGCCCGGCAACACCAGCGCATCGACCCGCGCGATTTCCTCCGGCGTGCGGACAAAGACCGCCTCGCCGCCGACGTGCTGAAAGGCCTTCTGCACGCTGCGCAAATTCCCGATGTCGTAATCAACGATGCCGATCATGAGTGTAAGTTTAATCTGTCATCCTGAGCTTGTCGCACACAAGTGTGTCAGGATCAGTTCCGCTCCCCCAATCCTGTTAATCTTGTTAATCCTGTCAAAAAAATTCCGTAATTCCGTTAATTCCGTCAAAAAATTCTTACAACATCCCCTTCGTACTCGGAATGCCTTTGACGCGCGGATCGCGGCGGACGGCCTGCTCCAGCGCGCGGGCGAGGCCCTTGAAAACCGCCTCGACGAGATGATGCGTATCGTCCGAGTAGAGCACCTCCACGTGGAGCGTCAGGCCCGCTTGCTGCGCGAACGCGCGGAGAAATTCAACCGTGAGCTGCGCCGGAAAATCACCCGCCTTAAGCCGGTTCAGATTGACGCCCTTCGGCGCGCGCCAGACGAGCAGCGGACGTCCGCTAAAATCGAGCGCGACGCGCACCAATGTTTCGTCCATGGGCAGGTCGAAATTCCCGTAGCGCACCAACCCCTTCTTGTCGCCAAGCGCTTTCGCCAGAACCTGTCCGAGCACAATGCCGGTGTCCTCGACCGTGTGATGAAAATCGACCTGCACGTCGCCCTTGGCGCGCACATCGAGATCAAAGAGCGCGTGCTTGGCAAAAAGCGTCAGCATGTGATCGAAGAACGGAATGCCCGTGGCGATGCGGGACGCTCCGCTGCCGTCAATGGCGAGCTTGATTAGAATATCCGTTTCACCGGTTTTGCGATGAATCTGGGCGTGGCGTGTTTTGCTCATGGGAATTATTTTTTGTCTTCGAGATCAAACCGGATCGTAACCGAACGGGCGTGGGCGTCGAGTTGCTCCACCGCGCAAAAGGACTCGATGTGGGGCCGAACGCGGTGCAGCGCGCGCTGCGGATATTCGACGATGCTCGTGCGACGGAAAAACTGGTCGATGGTGAGGCCGGAAAACGCCTTGGCCGCGCCGCCGGTCGGCAGCACATGGCTCGGCCCGGCGATGAAATCACCGGCTGCCACGGGCGAAAAGTTGCCGATGAAAATGGCTCCGGCATTGCGGATGTGTGCGGCCCACTGGCGCGCGTCCTTAATGACGAGGCTCAGGTGTTCCGGCGCATAATCCTCGACGATGCCGATGGCCTCGCCGACGTCCTCGACCAGGACCAGGATGCAGCCCTTTTCGAGGACTTCGGAGAGGTGCTTCCCGCGCAAAAGCTTCGGCGCTTGTTCGGCCATCTCGCTCTCCACAGCGGCGAGAAGCTTGGGGCAGCACGTGACGAAAAGAACCTGGCTGCCCGCGCCGTGTTCGGCCTGCGCCAGCAAATCGGCGGCGATAAAATCGGCGCGCGCGGTCTCGTCGGCGACGACCGCAATTTCACTTGGACCGGGCAGTTGATCGATGGCCACGGCCCCGACAACCTGGCGCTTGGCTTCAACCACGAAGGCGTTACCGGGACCGAAAATTTTCTGCACGCGCGCGATGCTGGCCGTGCCGTAGGCAAGCGCGGCGATGGCCTGCGCCCCGCCCACCTGGTAAATCTCCGTAGCTCCGGCCGTACGCAGGGCGTAGACCAGGGTTTCGTTGACGGGTGGCGGCGTGGTCACGACGATCTCGCGCACACCGGCTTCCTTGGCCAGCGGAACGGTCATCAACGCGGTGGAAACAAGCGGCGCGGTGCCGCCGGGCACGTAGATGCCGACCCGTTCGAGCGGATCGAATTTCTCGCCGATCTGCGCGCCCTCGCGATTCAGGCGCGACCAACTGCGGGGCTTGCGCAGCTTGGAAAACGCCCGGACATTTTTCAACGCGTATTCGACCGCCGCGCGCACCGCCGGCGGCGGCTGGGGCGTGCGGGAAGGCAGCAAAAGACCGCCGCGCGACTGATCGATCCCGTCCCATTTCTTCGCATACTTGACCAGCGCGTCGTCGCCATCCTTGCGGACCGCGGCGATGATTTCCGCGACGGCGGCCATGCGGGTCGCCGCAGGCTCCGCATGGCGGTTAAGCGCGGCTATCTGCTTCGCGAATTGCGGCTGGTTGTAGCGAAAAACGCGCCAGGGTTTGGTGCTCATGGAAGCAGGGGAATTTTGACGGAATTAACGGAATTTTTTGGGAAGGTTTTAGACAGGATTAACAAGATTTACAGGATTGGGGAAGAAGGCAGATTTAGACAGGAGAAACATGAAGGACATGAAAGCTCAGATTCCCGGAATCCATTTTCCTGGTTGAACGCCTTCCTCAGAAATCATGTCAATCTTGTTAATCCTGTCTAAAAATTCCCCTTCATCAGCCTTCATGTTCCTCCTGTCTAAATCGGGTTTTATTCCCACTCGATGGTCGCGGGCGGTTTCGACGAGACATCATAGACGACGCGGTTGATGCCCTTCACTTCGTTGGTGATGCGCGAGGCAATGCGCCCGAGCAGATCGTGCGGCAGGCGCACCCAGTCGGCGGTCATGCCGTCGTGGCTCTCCACCACGCGCAGGACGCAGGTGAAATCGTAAGTCCGCTCGTCGCCCTGCACGCCGACGCTCCGCACCGGCAGCAGCACGGCGAAGGCCTGCCAGACCTTCTCGTACCATTTCGCCGCTTTCATTTCCTCGATCACGATGGCGTCGGCTTCGCGCAGGATGGAAAGCTTTTTCGCGTCGATGGGACCGAGCGTGCGTACGGCCAGGCCGGGACCGGGAAACGGATGACGCCAGACGATTTCCTTCGGCAGGCCGAGCGTCTCGCCGACAATCCGCACTTCATCCTTGAAGAGCTGGCGCAGCGGCTCCACGAGCTGAAACTTCATGTTTTTGGGCAGGCCGCCGACGTTGTGATGGCTCTTGATCATCGAGGCCGGGTTGTCCCCGATGGCGACGCTTTCGATGATGTCGGGATAAAGCGTGCCCTGCGCAAGGAACTTCGCCGCGCCGATTTTTTTCGTCGCGCGTTGGAATTCCTCGATGAAGATGCGTCCGATAATTTTGCGTTTGCGCTCGGGATCGGAGACGCCCTTGAGCGCCTTGAGAAAACGCGGTCCCGCATGCACCGTCAGGAGCTTGAGCTTGAGATGGCGTCCGAAAACATCCTCCACCTTTTCCCGTTCGCCTTTGCGGAGCAGCCCGTTATCGACAAAGATGCACTGGAGCTGGCCACCGATGGCTTGGTGCAGCAACGCCGCCGCCACCGCCGAATCGACACCGCCGCTCAGGCCGAGCAGCACGCGCTCCTTGCCAACCTGCGCGCGCACAGCTTCACAGGTCGATTCGATGAAGCCTTTCATCGTCCAACTTGGCTCCGCGCCGCAAATGCCGAGCACGAAATTGGAAAGAATTTCTGAGCCGCGCGGCGTGTGGGCGACTTCGGGATGAAACTGGAGGCCGTAGAGCTTACGCTTGGAATCCTCGATCGCCGCAAAAGGCGAGTTGTCCGACGTCGCGATGGCGTGAAACCCCTTGGGCAGCTTTTTCAGGCTGTCGCCGTGGCTGTTCCAGATTTCGAGCTTCTCATCGAGGCCCGCAAAAAGCGGCGACGCTTTCGAAATGTGGAGATGGCCGCGCCCATATTCGCGCCGCGCGCTCGGGGAAACTTCGCCGCCGAGCCACTTGCCGAAAAGCTGCATGCCGTAGCAAACGCCGAGGATCGGAAT
>Ga0182024_10001674_pt1 | contig 56285 bp, 48 predicted proteins | sample P32metaG_FD_120480 | JGI IMG/M metagenome (GOLD analysis project Ga0182024, IMG submission 120480) | Permafrost microbial communities from Stordalen Mire, Sweden - P3-2 metaG (Illumina Assembly) | ecosystem: Environmental > Terrestrial > Soil > Wetlands > Permafrost | place: Sweden: Stordalen...
CCCATCGCGCGCATCATCACGCGATCCCGTCCGGAGGGCGTCGAATAATCGAACCGCTGCATGGCTAAGGTCCGATCCACTGCTACCGGCGGCGCGAGCGTTAGTCGTCCGGTCACTCCACTCCCCGGCACGGAGGGCGCTGGAAATTCCTGCAACAATTGGCGCGCCTCACTGTTCGCCGCCGTGAAATCGTAGAAGACGGCCGCCGGAAATGTGAATACCTGCGGATCCTGCTGGCTCCGGTCGCGGAAATAGTCATACGATGTCGAAAAATACAAACGCTGCGAAATCAGCGGACCTGTGATCACGAAGCCCGGCTCAATTTGCTTGTCCGGCGTGCGCGGGAAGCCTTGCAGATTCTCCTGAAATCCGTTGCCGTCGAGGTCATCGTTTTCGAGGTAGAAATAACCGATCCCGTGCCACGCGTTCGATCCGGATCGCGTGATGGCGTTCGCAAGAAATCCGGATGTCCGTCCGTATTCCGCGGAAAAATTGTTGGTGGAGATGCGATATTCCTGGATCGCTTCCGGGGCAACCGTCGCCAGTGGTCCGGTGATCAGGTAGTTGTTGTTCTCGAGACCATCCAGCAGAAAGTTCGAAGCCGACGGCCGCTGCCCGTTCACTGAGATTCCCAGGCCGCGCGTGGTGCCCAGGTCGGAAGTGACGCCCGGCAGCGTGATCAGCAGCTCGTATACATCGCGGCCGGCTAACGGAAGGTTGTTGATCTCGGCTGAGTCGATCACTTCTGAGACCGTCGATTCGAGCGTCCCCAGCCTCCCTTTCTGAGCCTCGAATGAGCCCGAATGGCTGGAATCGACATCGGGGCCGAAATACGTCACGATGGTTTTGAAGCCGGGAAGAAACGTGCTCCTATACTCGCCTGCTTCCCATACGTCGCTGAGCGGACGAAGGCGAAAATCCAGATCCACCCGCGCGGCCACGCGCAACTCGAGCTCCTGCCTTTCCTGCGATTGGAATCCAGCCGCGGTCGCGCGCACGCGATACGATCCCGGCGACAGCAGCGGCAGATAGTAGTAACCCGACGCGTCCGTCACCGAGGTGGCAATCACTTGCTCCTCCTCCGGCTTGGCCAGGTTGCCTGGTTTGCCCAACGTACTGCCCAAGGTACCGCCTAAGGTGTTGCCGAATGCATCGTCCGGCGAAGTCGGCCCCTGCGTGATGGAACAGGTCAACGAAGCGCCGGCGATCCCGCGCCCCGTCACCAGGTTCACCAGACGGCCCGAGATCACGCCCTGGGTGGTCTGCCCGGACAGGCTCGCCCCCAACAAAACCGCGAACATCGCGACCGGTGCACTTCTCATCACCGTAGTAAGATGCAGGTTAGCATGTCGAAGCGGTGGCGAACCTTCGCAATCGGCGCGATTGTCGTGATGGTGAGCGCCGCCGGCACCCGGCTGCTTAGCCGCATCCACTACTTTGAGGTCTTCAACCTGAAAGCGCTGGATGTGCAGTTTGTCCTGCGCGGAAAGCGGCCGGTTTCGAATATCGAATTGATCGTCGCCGACCAGAAGGCGATCGATAGCGATATGTTCCCTGAGCCCCAATTGTTCTGGCATCCGTATTACGTCGAAGCGATCCGCGCCGCCGGCGAAGCGGGCGCGCGGGTGATTGGATTCGACTCGGCGTTCGGTGTTCCCGTGACGAAATACGAGCCCGAGTTCGATGGCATGTTGAGTGATGCCGTGTATTCATCGCCGGTGCCGGTCGTCATCGGCTTTGTTAATGCGCTCAACAACAATAAGGCCTCGCTTCCCGTGCCCGTGAACATGGTGGCCGCCGCGTTCGGACTCTGGGGATTCTCGAATCTCACTACGGACCCTGACGACTTCATCCGGCGCCAGGTATTAACGGAGGCTCCCCAGCCGGGTGAGACCACGGCGCCTTCGTTTGCGCTTCGCATCGTCGAAAAGTACCTGGGCTCCGATGCGGAATTGAATAAAGTGGAATTGAATAGGATCAGAAATGCGGTGCAACCGCTCGCCGCGAGCGGGCCATTCGGGATGACTCTGGCTGGCCACTCGGTTCCCATTGATGCCGATAGAAGTATCTACATCAACTACTCGGGCCCGCCGAGTACGTTCCCCCGCGTCTCGCTGGCGGACGTGGTGGACGCCGCTCGCTCCGGCCGCAAGGATCTACTGCGGACCTGGTTCGGTGGAAAACTTGTCCTGATCGGCGCGGATACCGTGGACGACCGCGACCGCCACGCCACGCCTTTCTACACGGTCCACAGCGGTCCGCAGTGGTTGACCGCCGGTGTCGAGATTCACGCCAACACCATTCGCACACTGCTGGATCGCGACTATCTTCTGGACGCGCCTGGCTGGGCGGGCTGGAGTTCCATGCTGGCGGCTTCGGCCGCCACCGTCGCTGTCGTTTCCGTCGCCACGCCGCAACTGGTCGCGGTCTGGATGGTGCTCGAAGCGCTTCTTATTTTGGCGCTTACGCAAATCCTGTTTCGCGCCGGCCTGATCTTATCCGTTTCCGAGGCGCTGGTGGCTGCCTCCATTAGCCTGCTTGCGGCCATCATTCTGCGCTATTCCTCCGCCGAGCGGCGCGGCAACCTCTTTCGGAGAGCCGTCTCGCTGTTCGTCGGCAAGCAGCTCGCGGCGTCACTCGATGATACGCAGACCATCGGTCTCACCGGTACACGCGAGACTCTGACCATTCTGTTCACCGATATCCGCGGCTTCACGGCATTTACCGAGCGCATATCCGAGGAGCAGGGGCCGGAAGTGGTGGTGAAGTTACTGAACGAATACATGGCCGCGATGGTCGGCATCATCATCCACCACCGTGGCCATGTCAACAAATTCATCGGGGATGGGATCCTCGCCGTTTTTTCCGATTCGGATGAAGGAGCCTTGCCCGGCGACCATCCGTCGCGCGCCGTCCAATGCGCCATTGAGATGGTGACGGCCCCCTCGCGTTTTGAAACCGGCGCGGGTATTCATACCGGCGTCGCGGTGGTGGGGAACGTCGGAAGCGCGGACAAAATGGAATATACCGTTCTGGGCGATACCGTGAATCTGGCTTCGCGCCTGGAAAGTTTGAACAAGGAGCACAAAACCAAGCTCCTGATGAGCGAGGCGACAGAGAAACTGTTGGGCGGCGGAGTGGAGACTCTGCGGCTGGGGAGCATCCCTATCCGTGGAAAAGCCATCCCCATCAATCTCTATACCGTGACGGCTCTGATGCCGGTGGTGACAGAGCCGTGACCAACGGAGCCGCGACCAACGGAGCCGCGACCAACCGAGCCGCGACCAACCGAGCCGCGACCAAAGGGAGCGGTTAAGAAATGCTTCGCTCCTTATTCATTCGCGTTCATTCGCGTTCATTCGCGGCTGATTGGTTTTCCCATTCCCTCCTGCTGGCGCTCTCGCTCGCGACCTCCGCCTGGGCCGATCAGCGCGAACAACCGGTTGGATTAGTGCTTTCCCCGGGCGGAAGCAAGCTGCGGCGCGCCGACGCTGCCACGCCGCTCGCGGCGCGATCCGGCGATCTTCTGTTTTCCGGCGACACCCTGAATACCGAAGCCGCTTCGGCTTCCTTTTTGTTCTGCCCGGAAAAGGCCATCGAAACGATGGCGCCTTTGAGCGAAGTCCACATGGAAGCCGCCAAACCCAAAGTGAAGGTGGGCAAACTATCGCCGCAGCCGGCGCGCACCTGTAGTTTGCCGCAGACCTTGCGCGTCGCCGTCGCCAGTCAACAGCACTACGGTGTCACCATGACCCGCGGCGGCCTCGACCCGCTGGCAACTCCACCCGTGCCGCGCGATAAGCTTCCGGCGGATGTTCTCGCTGAACTCGCCGCTATCGATGCCGCCTACGCGACTTCCGACGATCCAGCCATCCGGATTGCATCCGCCTCGGTGTTCGAAAAACACGATCTCATCGCCAACTCTCTCGAAATTTACTACAAGCTTCGCGAGCAATGGCCCGACGCGGTGTGGATCAAGGGCAAAATATTCGATCTCGAAGAATTGCTCGCGACACGGGCTTCCGCGGCGGCGGCCATCGCCGCGGCACAGGCCGGCGGCCAGACCTATGCCCTGATGATCGGCATCTCAAAGTACAAGCGGCCCGAGCTCGCGCTTCAATTCGCTCATGCCGATGCCATCGATTTCTCACGCCTGCTCCAGAGCCCCCGTGCCGGCGGACTCAATCCCAATAACGTGGTCCTGCTCACCGATGAAAAGGCGACCACCGCCGCGGTGCGCAACGCGTTTCAGGATTTGTTGAAACGCCGCGCCGGCAAGAACGACACCGTCATTCTCATGGTGGCGGGACACGGCACGGTAGAGCTGCCCGGCAGCGGCAAGGCCTTCATCCTCACCTACGATTCCGATCCGGAGGATCTATCCAGCACCGCTCTCCCCATGAGCGAGCTTCGGTCTCTGTTCGAGGAGCAGCTCAAGAACGTCGGTCACGTGCTGTTGTTCGCCGATGTCTGCAAGGCCGCCCAAATCGGTTCCATCCACAACACTACGGTGAATACCAACGTGGGCACGCTGGGGGAAGTGGAAGGCGACCTGTTTGGTCTTCTGGCGAGCGGGCCTAAACAGGTTTCCTATGAAGGGCCGGAGTATGGCGGCGGACACGGAGTGTTCAGCTATTTTGTCCTGCTCGGGCTGGAGGGTGCCGCCGACGAAGACAAGAATGGCATCGTCGATGTGGGTGAGCTGACGGCATACGTTGAAAACGCAGTGTACAAGGCCACCAAGCATAGCCAGCATCCGACGCACTTCGGCTCGGGCGAAACCCTGAAGTTGTCCGACCTCGGCAAGCCTGGTATTAATCTGGCGAGCCTCAATCTGGCGAGCCTGCCCTCGCTGCTCGATCCCCGGCAGGGCGAACCTCTTTATCAGGCCTCCACTGCCGCGCCCGAGTTCGCTCCGCAGGCGACCGCCGCGGTCGATCGTCTCACGTCCGCGATTCAGGCGGGCCAACTGCTGCCGGGTGAATCCAATAACGCGTTTGATGCGCTCAAGCAAATCCAGACGCAGGTTTCCCCGGACCGATACGTGGAATTGGTGAACCAGCTTCGCATCGCGCTCGAGAATCGAGCGCAGGAAGTGCTGTTGCGATATCTCGCCGGCGATCAGAACCCGCAGGATCGCCAGCAGTTCGCGCAGGGCGCGCGCTATATGGAGGCGGCGCGAACCTTGACGCGCGAATCCATCTATCTCGAGGGTCGCCAGGATTTCTTTCAGGGGCGCGCCCTGCTGTTCGATAAAAAATTTCCCGACGCCGCCAATCTCCTGGAGCAATCCGTGCGCCTGGATCCCGGCGGCGCGTATGCCTACAACGCGCTCGGCATCGCTTACCTGGAGCAGGCGCAGTTCGACAAGGCCATCCCCGCGTTTCGAGATGCCTTTCAGCGCGCCCAGCACTGGTCCTATCCGCTGCACAACCAAGCTCTGGCGCGCGTCGAAACCGGCGACTACCGGGCCGCCATTCGTCTCTACCAGCAGGCCATGCGCCTCACGCCCACGTATAGCTACCTGCCCTATAACCTCGGCCTGGTGTATCAGCGCATCAATCGCCGCAAGGATGCTGAAGCGGCTTATCGCAAGGCCATGTCGCTCGCGCCGGATTCAGCGGAACCCTACAACGCGCTCGGCACTTTGAAGAGTTCGGAAGGCAAGCGCGCCGACGCCGAAAAGCTGTACCTCGACGCCCTACAGCGCGACGCGGATCTTCTCGCCGCGCGCCACAATCTTGCGCTCCTGATGGCTTCCGATAAAAACCATGTCCCCGACGCGATCACGCTTTTTCGCGAGAACCTGCGCCGTTCGCCGGATTATCTGCCCTCCCGCCTTAGCCTTGCCCAAACCCTCGCCGATGCGGACGATCGTCCCGGTGCGATTGCGGAATACCGCCGGGTGCTTGCGCTCAAGCCCGGCTACATCGCCGCTCGCATCGCGCTGGCCGGATTGCTCCAGAAATCCGGCGACGCCGACGCGGCGCTCATCGAGCTTCGCGAAGCCTTGAAGCCCGATCCCGAAAACGCCGCGATTCTCGAGCAGATTGGCGATATCGAGGCAGCGCGGAATCGCATCGCGGAAGCGCGCGCCGCGTATGCCTCCGCGCTCAAGTTCGCATCCGACCGCCCCGTGCGCAAACGTCTCGAATCGAAACTGAAATCGTTGCCATAGTACGTGGGTGTCTTTCTTTACAGAACCGCGACCGTAAGGGAGCGCTTTCCCTCGTACCTGCCCCTTTCGTTGTATGGTGAGAAAATGCGCACTCTGATGGCACCCTTCTCCCGTCCCGTTGCCGGACGGTCCGTCCCGGCCCTCCTCCTTCTGGCCCTCTTTTTGCCGAGCACTGATTCCGCCCAGCCTCCGGCCCCCGCGATTGTCGCCATTGTCGGTCCCATCCCCGACCGCGCGAACGCTCTTCTCGATGCTGGTCTCAAGGACAAGAACCCCGACACTCGACTCCAGGCCGTCCAGGCGCTGGGTTTGGTCGGTCCTCGCGAGCCCTACATTACGCAGCTCGAAGGGATGCTCGCCGACAAGGACGTGCCGGTGCGCCTCGCCACCATCGCGAGCCTGATGGACTTGAAGAACAAGCGCACCGTGGGCGCCCTCGCTGGCGCGTTGAACGACGAAGCGCCCGAGGTCGGTTTCGCTGCGGCTAAAGCGCTTTATTCTTTGAAGGATCCCGCGGGGAAGGCGGCGTTGGTGTCGGTGTTGGAAGGCGAAACGAAAACGTCATCCGGCTTCATCACCAAACAAAAGCGCGATGCGTTGCGAATGCTTCACACGCCGCGCCCCCTGTTTTTCTTCGCGCTCAAAACCGGCGCGGGCATCGCTCCCGTCCCCGGACTCGGCGAAGGTATTTCGTCTGTGCAGGGAATCCTGTCCGATCCCAGCGTGTCCGGACGCGCCGCCACGGCGCTTCTGCTGGCCGACGAAAAAGACCCTGCCATCCTGCAAGCTCTTCTCGATGCGCGCTCGGATAAAGACGCGTCCGTGCGGGCAGCGGTGGTTCATGCCATCGCGCTACGCAACGACCCGTCCTTGGAGGGCAATCTTATTCCTCTGCTCGACGACCCTAAACCTCCTGTGCGCTTCCGCGCTGCCGCCGCCTGTCTGCGCCTCGAATTGATCAAGGCGACGCCGCCGCCGAAGAAACCCGCGCCCAAAGCGCCGGCGAAGAAACCCGCGAGTGCTGCTACAAAAAAGGACTAAGGGCGATCGCGCCCGTGTGTCCTTTGAGGCACGACCGTTGAGGCACGACCGTGAGGGAGTGCGTGATAATGAGGCACGACCGTGAGGGAGTGCGTGACAATGAGGCACGACCGTGAGGGAGTGCGTGACAATGAGGCATGACCGTGAGGGAGTGTGATAGCGCTGTCTCCTTTTTCGACACATCCCTGCTTTCAATTGGTGCGACCCCGCTCCCGCTGCGACCGCGAATCGCCTCAACGCTTGACCTTGGGTTTGGCTCGGAGTTCGCATGGGCCCCTTCGTACTGAACACCTTAGTACTTGCCGAGCCCTCGTACTTCCGTCATACTGAAAGCCTCGGTACTCATGGACCTGCAACCGTCCGACATCTTATTCATCGCCATCGTTCTCTGGATCGCCATCGTCATTGACAGCGATCGCGGCGGCGGTTTCCGCAAGCGGGTGCCGGCGCACTGAGTCGCGTGCCTCCATCTCAATCACCGGGGCCCTTCGCATGGCCGATGTGATCGTGATCGGTGGAGGCTTGGCCGGACTGGCGGCGGCGGCGGCGCTCGGCGGCGCGGGTCATTCCGTGCGTGTTTTCGAATCCCGCCCCTACCTCGGCGGGCGCGCCACCTCTTACGAAGCCGGTTCTGAAACCATCGACAACTGCCAGCACATCCTGCTCGGCTGCTGCGTCAACCTTTTGGATTTCTATGAGCGCCTGGGCGTCGGCGACGACATCAAGTTCTATCGCGAGTACGTCCTGATCGAGCCCGGCGGGCGGCGCAGCCTCCTGCGCGCCGGGATTTTTCCCGCGCCGCTGCATTTCACCGGATCGCTGCTCGCGCTGAAGTTCTTGGATTGGTCCGAAAAGCTCGCCGTGATCCGCGGCATGCTCGCCATCCGCCGCGAGTATTCGCTGCGCGACGATCTCGAACGCATTTCCATGCAGCAATGGCTTGAAGAGAAGCACCAGCCGCCACGCGCGATCGAGCGTTTCTGGCGCCAGGTGCTGGTCAGCGCCATCAGCGAAGAGCTGGACCGCATGGCTGCGATTCACGCGTTTCAGGTGTTTCGCCTCGGCTTCATGGCTCGCTCCGACGCCTTCGACATGGGCGTGCCCGCCGTCCCGCTGGGGCGTCTGTATCGCGCCGAAGCCTGGAACAAAATCGGCAAAGTCGACATCCGCTTGCGCGCTCCCATCGAGCGCATCGTCTTTGAAAATCGAGAAAATGTCGAAGTTCCGCCGGCCGGCCGCCAGGACGTGGCGATGGGCGATACACGAGTCCGTTGCGTGATCGCCGGCGGCCACGAGCATCGCGCCGATCATTACATCTGCGCCGTGCCCTTCGAACGCCTCGCCGCCATCGGCGTCGATGTGGATGTCGACGGCTTCGAATATTCCCCCATCACCGGTATTCATCTGTGGTTCGACCGCCGCGTGATCGATATCCCCCAGGCCACCATGTTCGACCGCACCATTCAATGGGTGTTCGACAAAGGCGGCGGCAAGTATGTGCAAGTGGTGGTGAGCGCCTCTCGCAGCCTCATCGAGATGCCGCGCGCGGACGTGATCGCGCTGGCCGTGCGCGAGCTGGCCGAATTCTTTCCGGCAGTCGCCCAAGCTAAGCTCGAAAAGGCCCACGTGGTGAAGGAAGTGCGCGCGGTATTTTCCCCGCTGCCCGGCCTCGAATCGCGCCGGCCCCCCACCCTCACCGCGACTTGCAATCTTTTTCTCGCGGGTGATTGGACCCGCTGCGGCTGGCCCGCCACCATGGAAGCCGCCGTCCGCAGCGGCTATCTCGCGGCCGAAGCTGTAAGCGAAGCCGCAGGCGCGCCGCAAAAGTTTCTGCTCCCCGACATCGCCTGACCCGATTCCAGCCCCACCCGTAAGGGTGGGGGACTGCGCGTTTCCGCGACTGTGAAGGAGCGGTACGCTCAACTTCTACCCACCTCTCACAAGCCGCGACGATGTGGGGCGGGTCCTCTTACTCACGCGACCCGCGCGCGACCCCCTGCTCGCGCAACTAAACACAGCGTCAGAAGTATTTGCGCATCCGCTCCCTGATGGTCGCGGTTCTGTTACGGAACCGCGCGCGTCAGCAAGCGGCCATTCGCAAATACTTATGACGCTGTGTTTAGTCGCCACAAACTTGCCCGTCAGGCGATGTGGGACAGGCCACCTTGTCGCCTGCCAACTCCTAATATCCCGGCACCTGTTGGAGTATAAAATAGCAGTGCATAGTGTAGCGATGCCTAACCCATCCAGGCTGGTTCTTCTTTTCGTAATCCCCGTCGTAATCCACGTGATCGCTTATGGAACCTCCATTGCGATCATCCGAACCGATCAGGAGATAGTTATCGCCACCGACAGTCGAGCGATTGACATGGGCCTGGACAGTGAGTCCGATGTCTGCAAGATTAGGAACGCCGGGGCTCTCAACTTTACGTTCGTCGGCCAAAGCGCCACCACGGGAGTAGACTTCAAATCCATCACTGAACGCGTCCTTCGTTCTAGCGGCACGCTCGATGAAAAGCTCGAGAATCTGGTGAAGGAGCTTAAGCCCCACCTGGAGAGAGCGCTCCAAACTAGTCCGCAGGCAGCGGCCCTCGCGATCAAACAAGGATCGATTACGAGCATTGCCGTTTACGGATTGTACGAAGGGCGACTGATACTTGAGGTAATAATATTTCCTGTTTCTGGCGACGGACATATGGGTATCGCTACAAGAGCATCTTGCCCTGGGACTCAATGCCCAAACGGAAGATTCCCCATTACCGTGCCTAAGGGGACCATTGATACGAATATGCAACCGATCAGAGCTGTCAGGGCTTTCGTCAAATCATGGATCGACAAAGGAATTCCCAGCATCGGCGGCCCTATTCAAGTGCTGCGGATCGACCGCAGCGGCAACCGCACTTGGAATGGAGGGAAGCCAAGCGTTTGCGAGGACCAGCCATAGATGGCACCGCGCCTTAATCACCTGAGAGGTGGGGCGGACCTCCTGGTCCGCGGTCGACGCCCTCGTCGGCCTTTGGTTGCAATCCGACAGCCGGACCAGGGGTCCGGCGCTGACGAGGGCGTCCGCCCCATACTGCTCAATCCGTGGGACGCTCCACCTGGCAACCACCCCCGGTTCCCCGACGGCTGCTGAACCGCGACTGTCACGGAGCGGTACGCTCAACTTCCTACCGATCCTGCTGCCTTGCCAGCTCTCAACAAACCACCAACTCTCCAACGTGCGATAATACCTCCCATGCGGAAGCTGCTTTTTCTCCTGGTTTGCGCTACGGTCACGTTGGCTGCCGCCGACCAGACCAATATCCGAATCGTCGTCACCAACGCCAACGGGAAGCCGGTCGATAACGCCAGCGTGGTGGTCAAGTTCATCTCCGGGCGCGAGAAAAGCAAGCTCGGCAAAAAGATCCACACCGAGTGGGACATGAAGACCAGCCAGGAAGGCTCCGTCAAGCTGCCGCCCATCCCTCAAGGCAAGATCCTGATTCAGGTGATCGCGAAAAACTACCAGACCTTCGGCCAGAACTTCGATGTGGATGAAGAGAATAAGACCATCGAAATCAAGCTGAACCCCCCGCAGAAACAGTATTCAGCCCACTAGCGTGGGGCAGGGCCATGCCCTGCCGGCAAGCCCGCTCTTTACGAGCCGCGACCAAAGGGAGCGGTTAAAAGGGAGCGGTTATAAAAAATTCCGCGACCCACACCTGCATCCGCCCGATCTACTTCACCTTGTAAACCGTCCCAATCCCGTACTGAAAAACTGGCGTGAGCGCCTGATTCGCCCGCACCACACGCTCGATCGCCTGGCGATCGTCCTCGCCCACCTCTCGCTCCAGATCGCGCGTCGTGAAGTAGAAATACTGTAAGCCCCGCCGCGTGCAATAACCCTGCAGATCCGCGTAAGCGCCAACCATCGACGCATGATCGTCCCCGTACCACCACCTCGGCAGCAAAGGCAGATAATTTCCACGACGATGCGCGTACAGATACAGCAGCGGATCGTCATAGGAGAGCACGGTTGCATCCTGCGGCAGATTCGCCGCCATCCACGTGTAAGCCACCTTCTGATCCGCCAACTTCCTGGCTTTTTCTTCCGCGGAATCGCGCAGACCAACGAACGTCACGTACCCTGCGGTCACCAGCGCCCCGCCCAACACGATCGCGACAACTCCAGCCATTGCAGCAGCTACCGCGCGCTGGCTGAAGTCCTTGTGGCGCAGGCCTGCCCTGAGCATCTTCCCGATATGCTCGATCTCGATCACCAGGCCGGCGATCAGCAGCGGGTACAACGGGAGCACGAATCGCTCATTGGGCGGGAAATGCCACACCAGCAAAATACCCGTGGAAACCACCGCAAACCAGCCGTAATCCTCCATGATTCCACGGCGCGCCAGCCGCACCGTTCCCGCGATCATCGCGACCGCAGTCACCTGGGTCAGGATCTTCACCGGCAGCCCGTCAAAGATCGCGGGCAGCACCAGCGAACCCATCCCATACAGCAGCTTATCCAGGTTCTTCCAAACCACCGTCGGCAGGTTGTAAAGATCCACGTTTAGAAACTCGTAGCCGGTGTAATCCGTGTAATACATGAGCGTGTTATCAATCGGATGGAGCATGTGCCCCCGGCTCCAAAGCGTCCATCCGATGACAGCCGGAAGCATCGCCACCGCAAACGCCGCCGCTCGCTTCCAGTCTTTCCTTATGGCGAGCGCCAAGGGCACGGAAACAAAGAGTGCGATCCCAGCGGTCCTCGACAGATACGCGCCGCCCGCGAGTAGTCCGGCCGTGATCGCCCACTTTATTCCCGGGCGAGCGAGCGCCAGAAATACCGCTAACACCCAGCAAGTAAAGAACACTTCCGAGAACATCGTGCAGCCGAATAGGATCAAATATGGATTCACGGCCAACAGCGCGACCAGCAGCCAGGATCGGGAATCACCTAGGCCGCTCCTCCGGTAGTACAACGAAACGAACCCAAAGAGGATGGCTAAGACCATCCAACTCATGAGCGTAGCCAGATACAGATTATCTGGAAAATTTGGATTCAGCTTCCATATTACTGATAAATAAAGTGGATACAGTGGAGAAATCTTGGTCTGCAAAGGATTTTCAGGCAGGCTCGCGATCCGATACCCACCCGCGGCGATGCTTTTCGCCGTCACAAACATTACTCCGTCGTCATGCAGCGAGGCGAATTCGGGCATGGAGCGGGTGCGCCACGCGAGCTGCGCCGACGGAATCAGCAGGAGCAGGAGAATCAACGACCTCCGTACGGTGGAACCCATCTAGTGTACGTTACCAGAACGCGCTCCCGACTTCCAGAAAAGGGACCCGGCGCACCCCAGGTCCCCGGGTTCACCGCCCGGGGTGGGGGGTATCGCGACCGGTTCTAAGGTTCCGGAAGTACTTCAGAAATCAGGTGCCTGAGAGTATTCAGAACGCTCCTTAGGCGTTAAGCCTGATTTCTCGAAGCAGCTTCCGATGATAACTTTGATCCAGCGGCAGAGACTGTCGCGCAAATAGGGAGAGGAGATTAGAGGAAAATGAAGAACTTTATTCTGAAGCTGAGAATTTTGAAGGACACGCGCGGTCAGGACCTCATCGAATATGCTTTGATGGCGGGTTTTGTGGCCGTTGCCGCCGGCGCGATCATGCCGGGCGTTGCGACCAGCATCAGCACGATCTTTTCGAAGATCGCGTCGGTGATGAGCTCCGCTGCCACCCAGGGTAGCTAAACATCCTTTCGCCGAAAGGAGAGCGGGAGCGCCAACCAGCGATCCCGTTCTCCCCAGGCGATCTATTCCGAAATCGTTTAAGTATCGTTCTTAAGTTGCTGTAGTTGATGATCTTCCCCGGTAGTTGAAGTAACCCTTCCAGATTCCCGTTCCCACTTTCGACCTCTGGCGATTGCACGATCAAGCTCGAAAGGCGAGTTTGAAGCCTCCGATTCCTGATCCTCCATCGACCGCCGGACTCGTCCGCCACCCCGCTATCACTATTCTGGCCGCCGCTGCCGATGAAAGAGAGTGCGGAGAATACCGACGCTGGACGGTTGGCGCGCGGTCGCGATCCTCGCCGTCATCTGGCATCACGCCATGCGGTATTTCTTCACCAATGACGACGCCTATTACCTGACCGCGGCGCGCCTGGGAGCCTTTGGTGTCGATATCTTCTTTGGCCTCAGTGGGGTGCTGATCACCGGGTTATTGCTGAAGCAGTGGAGCGAGACCGGCGCCACCAGCCTGAAGGCGTTCTACACACGGCGCGCATTCCGGATTCTCCCGATTTATCTCGTGTTCCTGGGCGTGGTCGCGGTGCTGGGCCTGATGCATGGGCCGCGAGAACTCGCCAGTTGTCTGCTCTTCTTCCGAAACTATCTTCCGGCCAGCTTGGATTGGCGCGACACGGCGGATTTGTGGTCGTTGTCGGTCGAAGAGCATTTTTATCTGATTTGGCCGAGTCTGTTAGTGCTGTGCGGGTTGAAATGGGGCCGCCACGTGGCCGCGTGTGGCGCTATCGCGGTTGGATTCTGGAGGTTGATGGAGCCCCAGATGAACCTGCATTTGTTTCCGGGTGTTCCTCCGCATTTGCGAAGTGACTTGAGAATGGACGCGCTGCTGTGGGGCGCGGTGGTCGCGTTCACGCTGCATGACGACGTTGCCCGCGAAAAGCTTCGCCGTCAACTCCAGTTCTGGCCGTGGGTGGGGATGGTGGCGTTGGCGCTCTTTAGCATCCTGTATTATTCGAACCTGACCAGCATATTCCTGGCAGTGCTGATTCCCATGATCCTGGCTGGAACATTGCTTCATCCGAAATGGCTGGTGAGCCGGGTGCTCGAATGGGCGCCCATCGCGTGGATCGGGCGCATTTCGTACAGCCTGTACATCTGGCAACAGTTGTTTCTGGTGCCGGGCTGGGAATATCCTGCGCATTGGTGGACGCGATGGCCGTGGAATCTGGCGGTGCTTCTGGCGGTCGCGTGCGCGAGTTACTATTTGGTCGAGACGCCTTTACTCCGCATGGGTGGTCGGGTGGCGGGGAGGTTTAAGCGGCCGTTGGCGGTCGAGTGCGAGAAGCAGCCGGCGTTGGTGTGATGCGGGGCAAGACCGGGCGTCGAAGCCCCAAGCTTACGCATGGGGTTTTATGATTAGCCCCAAGGTTACGCATGGGGTTTATGATTAGCCCCAAGCTTACGCATGGGGTTTATGATTAGCCCCAAGCTTACGCATGGGGCTGGAATAACAAGCGCTCCATTTTCGTTTAACCGCTCCTTTTAGTCGCGGCTCGGGACGGTTAGTCGCGGCTCGGAACGGCGGGGATGGAGAGCGTTAGTGCGCGACCGAAGCTGTTTCGAGCAAGCCGGTTAAATTTCCGCTGGCGTCGAAATCCAGTTCCTCGGCGCTGCCGACGATCTCCAAATTGGGGTTCGACTCGATCTCCGGACGCAGGTTTTCCGTCACCCTCATCTCTCCGATATCGAGCGAATTTGCGATCCAGCCGAGCCTGATATCTTCCTGGCGATGAACCCCGCACGTGGGCCAGATTCTTTCCAGGCACTCGCGGTCGGACGAAAAATGGATGGGAGTGCGAATCGCGGTGGGAGTGGAGGCGGTCAGGGAGTTGATGTGGGTAGGGTGCCAGTCGATCACGTCGAGCAGGCGATCATGCACGACGTCCGCCATGCCGAGCCCGACTCCGTTTCCATAGCTGTGCTCGCTCAACCCGCGGATAAAGATACGGTCGATGTGCGGCGCGGTGTCCCAGAGATTCGATTCGCCGTTCACTCCTCGGTTGACGACCTTGGTGTCCATGCCCGCGCCCGAATAATTCTTGCCTATCTCGTCGAGGAGCAGAATGTTCAAGGGGAAGGGAATTCGGCCCATCCACGTTTTGGCGAGCGCGAGGAGTTCCTCCTCTTTCTGCTCCATTTGGTTAACGGGCACGGCGGTGAGTTGAGCAGTGTGGTGATTGGCGTCTTCGAGAATCGCAAGGCCTCCAAGAATCTTTCCGCTCTTCAAGACCTGGCGGCCGACGGTGCGGATCACGTGTTCTAAGCCGAGCTTGTACGCGTAGGTGTGATAGCGCTGGGCACCGGCGAACTTGCCGAGCCCGATGGCCATCATTTTGAAGAGGCCGCTTTCGATTTTGCCGGCGAAATCAGTGTGCCATTTGACGCGGCCGATCAGAAAAACGCCGTCGGCGTCGAAGGCATTGCGATCCATGAAGGCCTCGATTCCGTCGGGTGTACTGCCGAGCGGAACCACGTCGAGCGCGCTGATGACGGGGCAACCCATCGCGGATTCGTTAATTCCGAAATGATGGAGGACGGCGGCCTGGCCCTCGGCGTTGGCTGCTCCGTGGCTGCCCATGGCGGGGAAGAGGAAGGGTTGGAATCCGTGGGATTTCCAGAAGTCGACGACGGAGCGCACGATGGTCGCGAGGTTGGCGATGCCTCGGCTGCCGACTCCGATAGCAATGCTCGCGCCGGGCTTGAGGTTGGCGCCGAATTGGGCTGCGGTAAGTTCGCGGGTGATGGCGCCGGGGATATCGGAGAGCGAGCGGTCGGGAAAATGCTGCCGGATGGGGATGAGTCGGGAGAACGGCATAATTGCAGGATAGCGAAGCACGCGGAAAAGGTGTTAGGCGCGGATGAACACGAATGAACAGGGATAGGAACCGAGGGGCTCACTTGGGTACACTCCTCGCGTTAATCTAAAGAGAGACTGCCATGAACCTGACGATCAAACTGCCTGATGAAGACGTGCAGGCCCTGAAGGCTAAGGCCACGGCGCGAGGCGTCTCTGCCGAGCAGTATGCGTTGCAGGTTTTGGAGAAGGATCTGGCGCCGGAGTGGCTTCGCGAATCATGGGCCAGCGCCAAGGAGGCTGGAGTAGATCAGCTTTCCATGGATGAAGTCGACGCCGAGATTGCGGCCGCGCGCAAGTCCCGGCACGAAGCCGAGCCGCAGTCCGGCTCATGATCCGGGTGGTTCTCGACACGAACATCATCATCTCGGCACTTTTACAACCGCTCGGTCCTCCGGCCCAGGTGTTCCTGTTGGCTATCGGCGGATCGATTGAACTGTGTATCAGTGGGAATGTGTACGCCGAGTATGAGGAGGTTATCCGCCGGCCAAGATTTCGCCGCGATGAAAATGTAATCGCCGCAACGCTCGACGACGTCCGCGAGAAAGGCCTCTGGGTCAGGCCCACAGAAGCCATCCGGGCATGTGCCGATCCGGACGACGATATCTTCTTGGAATGTGCACAGGCGGCGCGGGCGGCCTACCTGGTAACTGGCAATGTCAAGGACTTCCCTGCTTCCTGGAAGGGCACCCAAATTGTCACGGCGCGGCGGTTCCTGGAAATCATGTCAGGCGAAACTGATCGGAATGAAAAAGAAAACTCCTGAATTCAAGAACGAAGACGCAGAACGGAAGTTTTGGACTAATGCGGATTCGACCAAGTATTTAGATTGGCAGTCGGGAAAGCGCAAGAAGCTGGTTCAGCTCAGACCAAGGCACCTTGCCGCCGTCCGCCTTTCTGAGGGGAACATAGAGTCCTCCACGGAGAATGGCCTTTCACGGAGCCAGTTCGGGGCGCGCGCTCCTTTGATGATCGAGCTGCTTGACAAGGCCATTGAGAGGCTTACCGAAGTCGCTTCGTGTAAGCACGGCTGCCGGGGCCAGGACCACACCGTCGAGAATCTGGTTCGCCGGCTTGTCAATCTCTCTTTGGCAGCGCTCAAGCTCAGCAAGGTGGGCTACTACGACGAAGCACTGCTGCTCGTACGGTCGGGCGCGGAAGTGGCAAATCTGCTACAGCTATTCTCCTTAAGCCGAGACGTGCACACTCGGTGGAGGACGAACTCGGAAGAAAGAGAGTTTCGTCCTGTCCAGGTGCGACTCGCGATTGAAAAGAGCGGAAGCCAACCATTCACGAGTGCGTCGCACTACAAAGCACTAAGCGCCAGAGCGGCTCACACCACGCATGAGTTCGCGTTGACATCGCACGGAGAAGGCGGACACGTGGGACCGTGGCTTGCGGTTCCGGGATTCTTGTTAACTCTCGCAGAAACGTTCGAGATCGTCCGCTCCTGCATTTCAATCGTCGGGGCACTCACAGACCAGCCGTCTGAAGTGCAGAGCGAGTTGAGCGCACTCTTCGAGGAGATGGCTAAGGAGCGAAGCCCGATCACAGTTGAGAATTACGTGACGGCTCTTCGTGCCACGCTCGAAAGCTCCTAGCCGAGAGCGGGCGTCTTCGAGGCCGATTCTTATCAAATGTCGCAAGAAGCTGCGCTTGTTCGAGCAGATGTTCCGGGAACGGCATCTCTCAGGCCCATTCGGGGTCCTTAATCTTGGCGTGTTCCGATTGGCTTCGGAAACTGAAGTAGGCCAGAAGGCCGGTTTGGTCCACCTTGGCTTCATTCATGATCTTGCGAGTTACCCGTTGGGAAACCTCCCGCAACTTTTCGGGCCGGCTGGCCTGATAGGTAATAACGATTTTGAAGAACAGGGAAGGATTTCCGGTCCAGTCATCTTCGAGATCGAAGCGGATACGCACGACGTCGGCGGACAGCGCTTTCGCGGCCCTCTCGACGGCGGACGTTATCTTGCGTTGGTTCACAAGACCGCTAGCAATAATCGCCATAGGTTTATTATCGCGCGTTCTTGACCGCCGCCTCTATGCCGTTCAAACGCTTGTCATCGCCAATGACGGATCAGACGGCCGCCAACGCAGCAAAACGAGCGTCCGTAACAGGATCACAATCTGGACGCAGTTGTCCGTAAATTGCCTTTCGAGGAGGATCTGGAAGAGAATTGATGAGACACTAACGGCTGAAACGACCAACCATGGGAGGCGATTTGACTACTCAGAAGATTGGTTTACTGGCAATTATCGGGACAGCCCTTGCGATGAATGCCAATGCCGCGGTAAAGGTTGAGAAGACGGAATATAGGGGCTGGCCGAACTGTTACCGGATCAGCAATGGCGAAATTGAACTGGTGGTGACCGGAGATGTTGGCCCGCGAGTGATTCGCTTCGGGTTCCCAGGTGGGCCAAATTTTTTCAAAGAATACCCGGAACAGCTCGGGAAGAGTGGTGAAGAGAAATTTCAATTGCGTGGGGGAGACCGCGTCTGGAAGGCCCCCGAGGATCCAGTGGCGACATGGGCGCCGGATAACGCTCCGGTAGAAATTCGCACGACCCCCACCGGCATCATTGCACGCGAGCCGGTAGAGCCGCTGACAAAGCTGCAAAAGGAAATTGAAGTCAGCATGGCGCCCGATGGTCCTACCGTGACCGTCTATCACCGGATCGCCAACAGATCGTTATTCCCTCTTGAGTTTGCGCCGTGGGCTCTGACGATGATGGCTCCCGGAGGCATTGCCATCTCCGGATTTCCTCCACGTGGGACGCATCCCGCTAACCTCGAAGCCACGAATCCACTGGTGATGTGGGCCTACACGAATCTGGCCGACCCCCGCTGGAAGTTGAGCCAAAGGTACTTGATGCTTCGGCAGGACCCGAACAAAAACGACGCGCAGAAGTTGGGCATGTTCAATCCAGACACGTGGGCCGTGTATCTGTTAAATGGCGGCGCTTTCGTGAAGCGCGCGGTTGCCGATCCGGGCAAGACGTACACCGACTTCGGCTGCTCCTTCGAGACCTTTACGAACAATGAGTTCCTGGAGATCGAAACTCTTGGGCCGATGACCAAGGTTCTGCCCGATCACGTAACGGAGCACGCCGAGCGGTGGGGACTGTTCCGCGATGTCAAGCCGGCCGCGCTGACCGACGAGGAGTTGACCCGCGTGCTTACGCCCTTGTTGGTCCGCACCGGGAGCGTACCAACCAAGCCTTAATGCGTCATCGAATAAATGACGTCATTCACGCCGATGCGCATTCCCAGCGCGGAAAACGGCTCGGGGTAGCGCGGGTCGTCGGCCCACTCCCAGGAATCGCCGACGTCGGAGTTGAACGACATCACCACCATCAGACGATGATGATCGTCGTAGATGCCCTTCCACTGCGCATGAGTGCCATCCACGCGGTAGCTCATCCCTCCTCGTCCTCCCAACGCCCATTGGCCCAGGATCTGATAGCGATCCTTCAAATCGTAGACCGCGTGAAAGACCGGGTCGGCGTCGTCGATCTCGACGATTTCGCGATCCGGGAAGACCAGCTTCATACTCTCGTCGAAGCGAGCCCATTCCTCAGGACCCCAGAAATCGTCGAGTATCAGGAAGCCGCCGCGCAGCAGGTAATCGCGAAGTTTGGCGGCCATGTCGGGGGTGAGCTTCCAATCGCCCATTTCCCCGGCGGCCAGGCAGGGCCAGTTGTACACGTCGTCACCGTCTTCGAGATTGACGGGCTGCTCCACCGAACGTGCGCTCAAACGGGTGAGGCGCCGCAAGGCCATGAGGAAGTGGCGATCGGCGCGGGGATAATCCTGCGTCCAACTGGTGCCGCCCTCGCGCCAGTCGCCGGGGCGCCCGAAACCGAAACGACGGCCGCCAAGGATCCCCTGCGGATGGGTGGGGTACATCAGGCGCGCGAAAACAAATTCGCCCGGTTGCAGATAGTCCGGAGGAAGAGGAATGTCGTCGTACCTCTCCGTGCTTGGGTAGACGCGGAAGGGGCGCTGATAGGCGCACAGCGTGGTGACAAAGGCGAGGCCGATACCGATGCCGAATTGCCAGCGGGCTGTCCGCGAACTCATCTCACTGACCTAACGCGAGCATATCATTCCCGGGGAAGGGAAGCACAGGTGCGCCACGTCACTTCGCCGAACGCGTTGTGGAATAATCCTCGCAGGTGTTGGGCCCGATGGAATTCGCCGCCAGCGACACGCCCGGACCCGCTTCTATGCAGCGCGTCTTCATCTTGTGTCCTGAGATCTTGTTTCCACTAATCATGTTGCCGCGAGTTTCCACCATCCGCGCGACGCCGCGGCCCAGATAGATTCCGCTCTCGAGCATCTTCGGCTCATCCGTCTTATAAACGCATCCGAACTTCGCGGCATTCTCATGGCACTCCGCGGTATTGATGTGCGTGAAGGTGTTGCCGGTCACGCGGTTGTTGCTGCCCATGAGGAACAGCGCGCCGAATTTGGTCCCGTCGATGATATTGCCGGTGATCTCGACGTTCACCGGCTGCGTGTTCGGATCGGTATTGTTCATGACGATGCCAAAATGGCCGGACGGATAATCCTGCGGGCCGCGGTGGTTGACGCACTGATTCTCGCGCACCGTTCCGTCGTGAAATCCGTCGAGATCGATGCATTTCCCGTTGATGTCATCGAATTTATTCGACGCGTAAACCGAATGATCGACGTTGCCGGCGGAATCGATGGTGACCGGCGTGCCGCCGTGTTCGACGTCCACCACGTCCACGGGAAAACCGATGCGTCTGCCGGTGTTGTGCTCCACGCGCACCCGCGTCGCGTGACCGATTTCGATGGCGTCGCGCCCGATGGTGTCGAAACGATTGTTCGCGATGACGCCATCCTGCAAGCGCGGCGAGGTGAACAGGGAATGCGTCCACACGCCGTTGCCGTGGATCCGCCTGAGCGTCGAATCGCGCACTTCGAAATTCGAGGAACCCTCTTCGATCAGGATCCCGCCGGTCGAGTTGTTGCGGCCCTTGGCGTCGAGCGAGCCGGAATCCTCCACCTGGGCGCGCGCGATCCGAATCGCGGAGGACCGGCTGACCAGAATCGCGAATCCGCTGATGGAGCTGAAGCGCAGTTCGGTGAGCTCCAGGCCTTCCGCGCGGTCGAATAGAACGCCGTTGTCATGGTAATAAATGCGGAAGGCGTTCTCCGGCGGCGCCATATCCCTCGCCTTACCGATCGTCAAATGGCTGCCTTCCATCGAGATGTCGCGCAGTGCTATGCGGCTAACGCCTTCGCCGACGATGATGGCGCGGCCCTCGAAGTTATCAGCGGCCCGGAGCAGCGTGGCCGATCCGATGATTTCGAGATCGTGCGCGCCGGGCGCGAGCTTGAGCTCCGAAGAGACTTCGATGACTCCGCTGGGCAATCGGATGGTGCCGGTCGACTGCGACGCGAGCATCTTGCGAACGCGGTTCTCGGCTGAACCTGAACAGCCCGTCGTCATTGTCACCATCGCCATCAGACAGGCGAGAACACATGCGTTCACGGGGAACGGGATGGCTAATTCGCGGGTTTTGTCAGCCACTCGCCGATCCATCCGAGGAACTGGTTGTACCACAGGACGCTGTTCTGCGGTTTCAGAACCCAATGGCCTTCGTCGGGGAACACAACCAGCTTGGAAGGCACTTTCTTCATCTGCAACGCGGTAAACAATTGCAACCCCTGATCCACGGGCACGCGATAATCCAACTCTCCGTGAAATACCAGCGTCGGTGTTTTGAAATTCTGCACGTAGTAGCTGGGCGACCATTTCTCATACATCTCCGGATTGTCCCAAGGCATGCCTTTGAACTCCCACAGTGGGAACCATAACTCTTCGGTTGCCCCGGCCATGCTGCGGAGATCGTACACGCCGTCGTGCGTGACCATGGCTTTGAATCGGGTGGTGTGGCCGAGCAACCAGTCGATCATGTACCCTCCGTATGATCCGCCGGCTGCGGCCATGCGATCCGTGTCCGCATACGGCAGCGCTGCGACGTGATCGACAATCGCCATGATATCGTCGTAGACTTTGCCGCCCCAGTCGCCGTTGATATCGTCGATGAACTTCTGGCCGTATCCCGTGGAACCGCGCGGATTCGGCATCACCACCAGATAGCCGGCGGAGGCGAACACCTGTGCGTTCCAGCGATAGGTCCAGGTTTCTCCCCAGGCGCCTTGAGGGCCGCCGTGAATCAAATAGAGCACCGGATACTTTTGCGATTCGGAAAAATTCGGCGGCTTGACGACGAACGCCGCTACCTTGGTACGATCCGAACTCTCCGCAGAGATTTCTTCCAGCGGCGTCAGGGCCGCGGAGTTGAGCAGAGCGTCGTTCAAGTGCGTCAGCGCAATAGGGGTGCTGCCCCCCGCCGCCGATACGCGATACAGTTCCGTGGGATGCGAGCCGCTCTGATCGCTGTAGATCATGAAGTTGCCGTCGGAATTAAACTGCACATCGTCGACGCTGAACGCCCCCGAAAGAATATTGCGCGATCCGCCGCCGGTCACGGCGATCATGCGCAAACCGGTGCGCCCGCGATCCTCGACGGTGTAAAACAGGCGGGTCGAATCCGGCGTCCAGGCCATCGACTCAACCCAGTTGTCCAGCCCTTCGGAAAGATCTTTGATGCGGCCGGAAGAGCGCTCATACACCATCAGACGCCAGCGGTCGCTTTCATAACCAGGGCGGGCCTGTGAGCGGAAGGCGATATATTTTGCGTCCGGCGAATACAGCGGCGAGTTGTCGGCGCCGGGACTGGTCGAGATTTTCTTGGGATCGCCTCCCGCCATCGGGACGGTGAAGACATCCGAGTTGGTGCTGGTGGCGGGGACCGCGTCCAGGTTGGCGCTGTAAGCGACCTCAGTGGAATCCGGCGAGATGGCGTAATCGTCGGGACCGCCGAGGGAAAACGGCGGCACATCGCGATCGCCGGGCGTGAGATCCTTCACCTCCATGCCGTCCGTGTTCATCGAAAAAATATGCTGGCGCCGTTTGGTCTCCCACTGGTTCCAGTGGCGATACAGCAAAGAGGTATAGATCCGCGTGTGAACTTTACTCTTGGCTTCCGCATCGATCTTCGCCTTGTTGCATGCGTCGTCGGCTCCACATTCGGGATAGACATTGGAGACGAATACGATTTTCTTGCCGTCGGGCGAAAGCAGAACGCCGCCCGCTTCAGTGGAAAGATGGGTGATCTGCCGCGCGCCCGCGCCATCCGGATTCATGCGCCACACTTGCGCCGATCCGTCCTTAGGCAGCCCGTCGCGATTCGACACGTAATAGATTTGTTTGGAATCGGGCGACCAGCGCGGGCGTTCGTTGTCGGTGCCGTCGTGCGTGATCTGGCGGGGAAATCCGCCGTCCACGGCTACCACGTAAATCTGTTTGGGTTTGGCGTTCTGGTCGATATCGACGGTTTGAACGGTGAACGCGACGGTCTTTCCATCAGGCGAAAGGGCCGGCTCGCTGACGCGGGAGAGCCGAAGCATGGTTTGTACATCGAAGGGCTGCTTCTGCGCAAGAACGGCAGCGGCGGCGAACGTGAACATCAGCGCGAGGCGCATATATACGATTCTAACGATATGGACCACCACACGAGTACCAATAAGGCGGAGACTCTCCGCGGCCTTCACCGCCGCATGCCGGATCACATGCTGATGCTGCCGAATGCGTGGGACGTCGCGAGCGCGCGCATTTTTGAGCGCGCCGGATTTCCAGCGATCGCCACGACCAGCGCGGGCGTGGCCTTTTCGTTAGGCTATCCCGACGGCGAGCGATTGTCGCGAGAGGAGATGACGGACACGGTCGCCCGTATTGCGCGAGCCGTGAAGGTCCCGGTTACGGCCGACGTCGAAGCCGGCTACGGCGATCCGGTCGAGACCGCGCGGCAGGTATGGGCGGCGGGCGCGGTGGGAATGAATCTCGAAGACGTGACCGGCGACCGGCTTCACGATCTTGCGTCGCAGATCGCCGCGATCCGAAACATTCGCGCGGCATTTCCCCATATGGTGATCAATGCCCGCACCGATATTCTGCTGAACTCGATCGGAGACGAAGGGACGCGTTTCGATCGCGCCGTGGAACGCTTGAATGCCTATGCCGAAGCCGGTGCCGATTGCCTGTTCGCGCCCGGTGTGCGGGATCGTGAGACGATCGCAAAACTCACGAAAGCAGTGCGCGGACCGCTGAATATCCTGGCGACGGTGGGATCGCCGGATCTCGCGGAGATGAAGGCGCTGGGCGTGGCGCGGGTGAGCGTGGGATCGGGGCCGATGCGCGCGACCCTTGGTCTGGTGGATCGGATCGCCAAGGAGTTGAGGGACAAGGGGACGTATACCGCAATGGTCGAGGGCGCGCTTCCGTACGCGGAGGTGAATCTGCTACTGGGAAGTTAACTTCTTGAAAAATTGCCATCTAAGCAGAATCACGAGCCCGACGAGCGCAACGCCCCCGCACGCTCCGACCGCGATCAGCCTCACCACGTCGATGCTGCGGATGTTTTCGAATTGGGGCGTCCCCAGGATGTTCATGAACGCCGCGGAGCCCATGAACAGCGGCAGAACGATTAACCCAACAATGATTCTGCGCTTTATTTGGATCGTGGTTTCCCCAGTTGGTTGCATCGCGCCCGCCTCAGAGCTGTACAACTGTATCACGGCGTCGTCGACTTTAGGCGAGAGATGTACCGTTGCAGCCACGCGAGCGCTTCTTCTTCTGTCGAAAACTCGCCGTCCGATTGCGCTTCGTAGGCCGCGCGCGTCACTTCGCCAATGTGCTCGCCGGGGCGGTCATTGAAATATGGCAGGACGTGCCGCCCCAGAATAAGTGGTGCCTGCGGCTTTTCTCCGACCGATTGCGCCGACGCCATGTCGCGAATGCGCACCGCGGATTCCGGCAGCCCGCGCGGCCGCGGCGGACGTCCGGAAGCGTCGGCTTCAATCAGGCGAACCAATTGCGCGATGCTTGCCGGCGCCAGTCGCACGGCCAATCGGCGCACGGCGCGCGACGTCACCTCCGGCCCGATGCTCGAATGCGCCAGATGATTCTCCACCAGCTTCACCACCCGTTCGACGATCGCGTTCTTGATCCCGATTCTCGTCAGAAACTGGCGAGCCTGCGGCCCCGCCGCTGACTCATGACCCCATGCAGTCCACCGCATTCGGCCGTCGCGTTCGCGCAGCGCAGTGGTATCGGCTTTGGCGAAATCGTGCGCGAGCGCGGCGAACATCAGCACGGCGCGATCGTCATCATTCAGCTCGTCACGATCGGCGATGCGCGCCGCTTCATTTAACACGAGCATCGTGTGAACGGCGACATCGCCTTCGGGGTGCCACTCGGGGTCCTGCGGCACACCGCGCATCTTTTCGATTTCGGGGAAGTGCTTGAGCCAGCCGGTGTCGGCAAGATAGTCGGCCATGCGGCCAGGGTTGCCTATGAGACATGAGGCTTTGGTGGCCCACTTCATGAACTCTTCGGCGACGCGCTCCCGGGCGAGCGTCGAGTATTCGTTCGCGATGGAGCGGGAGAGCTCGGCCGTCGCCGGATCGACGGTCAGATCGAAGCGGCAGGCGAACTGCATCCCGCGGAGCACCCGCAGGGGGTCTTCGGCGAAAGCGCTGCTGGTAGCGCGGAGCACGCGATTCTCCAGGTCCGCGCGGCCGCCGAAAAAATCGAGCAGCTCGCGCGTAAGCGGATCGTACGCCATCGCGTTGATGGTGAAATCGCGGCGGCTGGCGGCTTCCTCGGGCGTAATCGACGGATCGAACGTGGTCAGAAAATCGCGATGAGCCGTACCGGTCTTGCTATCGCGGCGGGGAACGCTGAAGTCATATGTATCAGCCTCGGGCGCATCGCCGTCGCCCGTGTTGTCCCCGAGTGTCCGGAATTTCACGACCCCGAACGATTTGCCGACCAAGTCGACGCGCCCGTGGGCTTTCAGGAAGTCGGTCAGGGCATCGTAAGAGATTCCGTAAACTTCGATGTCGATGTCTTTCGGATGGAGGCCAAGCAGGGCATCGCGCACGGCGCCGCCGGCGATCAGCGCGCGATAGCCCGCGGCATGAAGATCGCGCACTATGCGCTCGAGCGCGGGCGAGAGGTCGAGCATCTATCCGCGAGGAGTGAGCGGACCTTCGGGAAAAAAATCGTCGTCCAAAATCTGCTCCTGCGAATACGGGCAATCGGCAGGAAAACCGTTCGCGGGCAAGCGGGTCTCTTTTATCGCTCTTTGGACGGCTCGACGGTAAATGACGAGCAGTTGCTCTTTCGGAACGCGACGCAGACTAGGCGAATCCTCGAGCACGAGTGACAGCTCGGTACGCTGTTCTCCAATTGTTGCTACCCACGAAGAAGTTCCTCGACGCTCCGGCTGAAGCTGCCACTTGAGGAGGTGCATCACGAGCACGATAAAACGTGATCTCACTTCGCGATGATCGCGCAATCCCATATCCTGGATCTCCTCGGCGACATGCTCGAGGTCAAGTTCGTCGAAACGACGTTGCCGGATAAGCTCTGCTGTATCCTGCGTCCAGCGAAAAAAATCCGTATCGTATTGCCTCACAAGTTTTGGCGTTTCGACTCGTTCCAACTGCTGCTTGCTCATGGCGGTTCTCTTTAATTATTGCTCAGTTGGACGCTTCGCGTTTTCGTTCCCATTCAAAAACCGATCGAACCAATAACACTGCCAGTTCATGCTCTCGACTAAATGCTTCGGCTCGCCGGTGCGCGTCAGGTTGTGATTCTCGCGCGGAAACATCACGATCTCCGAAGTCACGTGATAGTGCTGCAACGCGCGGAACCACTGCTCGCCCTGCTCGATCGGAACGCGAAAATCGTTGTCGGAGTGCAGCACCAGCGTGGGCGTCTTCACATTGGCGGCCAGGCGCAGCGGCGAGTATTTCCAATACTCGTCGTAGTTGTGAAAAATGTCGCCGCCGAAATCGCGCTCATGCCCATACGCGCCGTCGCGAGTGCCGTCATCGCTCACGAAATTCGAAATACCGCGCAGCGTCACCGCTGCCTTGAACAGATTGGTCTGCGTGACGATCCAGTTGGTCATGAACCCGCCATACGACCCGCCGGTGACTCCGAGGCGCTCCGGATCGACCCATGTATTGCGCTTCAAAACTTCGTCGACGCCCGTCATGATATCGGTGTACGCCTTGCCGCCCCATTCATGCGCGACGCCCCGCTGGAAGGCTTGTCCGTATCCTGTCGATCCGCGCGGATTGCAGAAAAACACCGCCCAGCCCCGCGCCGCATAGACCTGGAATTCCTGATACCAGTCGACTCCATACATTCCCGCCGGCCCGCCGTGAATGCTGACCACCATTGGATATTTCCTCCCGGCCTGCCAGCCGACCGGCTTGACCAGAAACCCATCGATGGCCAGACCGTCAGCGGCTTTGTACGGAACGCGCTCGACTTTCGCTAGGTCGAGTTTGCTCCACAGCGCCGAATTCAGGTGGGTGAGTTGCCGCGCGTACGCACCGCCGTAATCGCGAACCCAAACATCGTCGAGATGTTCGAAGTCGTTCGCGAGATAGGCGATGGTGCCGCTCTTGTCGTTAAACGCGAATCCGTGCGCATTGCGGGCCCCGGTTGTGATCTGTTGAACGACGCCCGTCGCCCAATCCATGCGGAACAGATGCGTTTCTCCTTTCACACCGGACCCGAAGTAGATCGCGTTTCCATGCGCGGCCCAGTTCATTTCACCGACCACCTGATCGAACTTCTTGGCTACCGCGACCGATGGTTGCCCGCCTTTCCCGGACGCGATGTAAATCTGCGGCGGATCCTCTTCGTCGGCGCTGCCCAGGAACGCAATTTGGCCATGCTCGGACCACCGCGGGCTGCGGTCCGGCCCTTCGTGATCGGAAATCTTGGTAAGGGCCCCGCCGGTTGCCGCGATCACCCACACGTCGGTGTTGTGGCTCCCGTCGAATTCCCGGCCCGTGCGATCGGAGACGAACGCGATGCGCGACGAATCGGGCGACCAGTGCGGATCGGTATCGTTCCAATCGTTGCCGTCCGTGATCTGCCTGGCCTCGCCGGTTTTGGCGTCGACCACCACCACGTGGGATCGCTTGTCGTCGAACCAGCCGGTGTCGTTGAACTTATAACTGATGTGGGTGTAGTGGCGAACATCGCTCGATTTGCTCGGCGGAGGGCCGGTGCGCGTCAGTCCCAAGATGCGCGTCGAATCGGGCGACCACTCGATGTTCGAGATTCCGTCGTCGAGATTGGTGAGACGCCGCGCTTCGCCGCCGTTGGTCGAGAGCAGCCAGACCTGCGTCTTTCCGCCTTCGCGCGCTGAAAGAAACGCCAGGAACTTTCCGTCCGGCGACCAGCGCGGCGAGCTCGACGAAACCGATTCACCAGTGAACGGCATGGGCGGGCGCGATCCGTCGATCGCCACCATAAAGATTCCGGACTTGCGGCGATTCGCCTTCTGATCGATGGTCGAGACGGTATAGGCCACCGATTTCCCGTCGGGCGATATCTGCGGATCGTTGGCGGTCTCAAAGGCGAGGTAATCTTCGGCGGTCATGCCGCGGCGCTGGCCGGAGAGGTTGAGGCACGCGAATGAGGTGAAGCAGAGGAACCAGATGAATCGGCGCATATTCCTAAGGATAATCGTCCGGCGGTTGTCGCGCAGTCGTGGGCGAGGCAGGGGCCAAAAAAGAGGGCCACGCCAAATCCGGCATGGCCCATTAGGTGGAGCGGAGAGTTCTTCTTACTTGAGGAGCGCGAGGATCTGTTGACGAGCGGTATTGGCCTGCGCCAGCGCGGCGATACCGGCAATCGAGAAGATGCCCATTTCAGTTCTTGAGTCGGCTTACCAGAGGTCCTTTCCCGCTTTTGACACTGGCCTTATCGGTGGAGGTGCGGGGAGCTTTAAGAAAAATGTAGACTGCCCCGAATCCGGTGGAGTGCGCCCGGGAGCTTCAGGGTCTGGTCATCCGATCGGGCCGCACCCATTCGGCGAACTGCTCAGCCGTGACAAATCCCGATTGAATCGCGGCCTCGCGCAGGCTGATTCCTTCCCGATGCGCGGCTATGGCGATCTTGGCGGCCTTCTCATAACCGATATGCGGATTGAGCGCCGTCACCAGCATCAACGAATTCTCCAGGTTTTCCCGAATGCGCTCCGTATCCGGCTCGATACCGCGCGCACACCGCTCGTCGAATGACTGGCAGGCATCTGCGAGCAGATCGATCGATTCGAGCACATTGTGCAGGATCACCGGTTTGTACACGTTGAGCTGAAAGTTTCCCTGCGAGGCGGCGAACGCGACCGCCTGATCGTTGCCGTAAACCTGCACCACCACCTGCGTCAGCGCCTCGCACTGTGTCGGGTTTATTTTGCCGGGCATGATTGAGGATCCAGGCTCATTGTCGGGAATGCGCAGCTCGCCCAGTCCGGCGCGCGGGCCCGACGCGTGCCAGCGGACATCGTTCGCGATTTTCATGAGCGCACCGGCCAGCGTGCGAATCGCGCCGCTCGCGTTGGCCATCGCGTCGTGAGCCGAAAGCGCGGCGAACTTGTTCGGAGCAGAGACGAACGGCCTTCCCGTTTCCTCGGCGATCTTGCGCGCGGCCGCTTCGCCGAATCGCAGTGGCGCGTTCAACCCGGTGCCGACCGCCGTCCCGCCGATGGCCAATTCGTGAAGCGGTGGAATCGCGCGGCGAATGCCCTCCACCGCCTGGTCCAGTTGCTCGACCCATCCAGAGATAATCTGGCCGAGGGTGACCGGCGTGGCATCCTGCAAATGCGTGCGCCCGATCATCACGATGTCCGCGAACTCCGCGGATTTCGCCGCGAGCGTTTCGCGCAGCGCCGTCACTGCGGGTATCAGCGCGGTTTCGAGCTGCTCCACCGTCGCGATGTGCATCACTGTCGGAAACGTGTCGTTGGAGGACTGGCTTCGGTTCACATCGTCGTTGGGATGAATGGGCTTCATTGACCCGACGACACCGCCCGCGAGCTGAATGGCCCTGTTCCCGATCACTTCATTCGCGTTCATGTTGGACTGCGTGCCCGATCCGGTTTGAAAGACCACCAGCGGAAACTCAGCATCCCACTTGCCGTCGATCACTTCCTGAGCGGCGCGAACGATGAAATCGGCCTTGTCTTGTGGAAGCTGCTCCAGTTCGGCATTCGCCAGCGCGGCGCATTTCTTCAATACGCCCAGCGCGCGAATCACCGGACCTCCCCAGCGAAATCTGTTGACGCCGATCGGAAAGTTTTCGATGGAGCGCTGCGTCTGCGCGCCCCACAGATGCTCGGCGGAAACGTTGACATCTCCCAGTGAATCGTGCTCGACACGCGTAGCCATATTAAATGAGTAACGCATCCGCGGCCAATGTGGTGCAAGGAGGCGGCACACGCTTCAGCCCGTGGTCGCGGACGCGCTCGATTCAGAATTGGGACAGGCGGAAGGCCGGCCCGCTCGCCCTTCGATGGGCCTCCAGCCTGGGCCGCACATCAGCGCTTCTGGCACTTAGGGCAAAAATGCGTTCCCCGCTGAGCCACGACGATCTTCTTCACTGGCGTCTCGCAATTCACACACGCCTCGTCCTCGCGGCCATACACTCGATGCAGTATTTGAAAATCGCCGCGCTGGCCGTCGGCATCCACGTAATCTGAGATCGATGACCCTCGATGCTCGATCGCCAGCGTCAGAATATCGCGCATCGATTGGTACAGCCTCGCCGCGCGGGCGGCCGTCAATCTCGACGCGAAAGCGAGCGGATGAATGCCCGCCAGAAACAACGCCTCATCCACATAGATGTTTCCCATACCTGCGAGAAACGCCTGATTGAGCAGCAGCGGCTTGATGCGTGTCTTCCGCGCGCGCAAGCGCCGGCAGAATTCCTCGAGCGCGATTTCGAGCGGCTCCGGCCCCAGACGCGACGCTCGCTTGGGCGCATCCGCGCTCCATTCGATGCGGCCGAACTGCCGCGGATCGTCATACAGCAGGACGCCCTCATTCAACGTGAAAACGCCGTGCGTGTGGGCGCGGCGGGCGCCGGGCGCGCCGTCCATCAACAGCTTTCCGGTCATGCCGAGATGCACCGCGAGCGTTCCCCGATCGAGCGTCATCACGATGAACTTGCCGCGTCGCTGGACACTCTGGATGGTGCGACCCGCCAGCCGTGCCGCGAGCCTGGTGCGATTGCCGGGCGTGACAAATCGCGAAGTGAATCGTGCGGACACGATCCGGCGGCCCGCCAAATGCGGCGCGAGCGTCCGGACCACGGTTTCGACTTCCGGTAATTCAGGCATGAATGGTTCTCATTGAGGCGCGACCGTCATTGAGGCACGACCGTCATTGAGGCACGACCGTCATCGAGGCACGACCGTCAGGGAGTGCGTTCTTGAACCTGATAAGATCGCTGAGACTGATCACTAGGGCACGTCCACCAGAATGTCGTCGCCTTCCACCTTCACCGGAAACGACGCGAGCTTGCACGAATCGTCGAACGTATTCACGCCGGTGAGGCAATCATACTCCCAGGCGTGCCACGGGCAAATCAGATTGCCGTCGGCGATGTTGCCCTGGCCCAGCGGCCCGCCCGCGTGCGGACAGATTCCCTCAAAAGCGCGCAGCTCGCCGCCCGCGTTGCAGATCGCATAGCTATTCCCATTGATCTCGGCTTCGATGACCGTATTGGCGGGCAACGCCGCCACGGTCGTGGCTTTCACGAATGACATCTAATGGGATCCGATCTCGCTGAGAAGCTGCTTCACAGCCGCATCCAACTGCGAATCCCGACCCGTATACGATTCCCCGATCGGCCGCGTCACCTGGATATCCACTGGGCGCGGATGCAGCTCCATATCCTTTCCGTCCGCGCCCATCACCAGCGTTTCCGGCATGCGCATCACCGTTCCATCCACCAGCGTGATGGAGCCGGTGTAAATGATCCAGCCCGCGGTCGGCTCGCCGACCACTTTGCCAAGTTTCAACGTCCGATAACCTTCCGTGAAATCCTCGGCATCGGAAAGCGAGTGCTGATTCACTACCAGCACCGTCGGCAGTTCCAGCGAGCGCTGGCCCAGCACCGTGCGCGCCGGACCCGGAGGGCCTCCGCGATCCGTCATGGTGAGATACGGCCGCCGCGCCAGCACATCCAGCGCGTACGCGTTCACGAATCCGCCGTTGTTGTTGCGAATGTCGATCACCACGCCGTCTTTCGCGCGATTCTCCGCATCCAGATCCAGATACAGTTGCGTCAGCGCCGTGTCAGCCATGTCGCGCATGTGCACGTAGCCCAGCCGCCCGTTGCTGATTTTCGAAACGTAGGCGCGATTGTCCTCGATCCATTTGCGATAGGTTTGATCCGCCAGTGAGCCCACCGGCCGCACCACCGTTTCCTTGCCGCCGATATCCAGCGTGACTCGCTTGTCGACCTTGTGCTCCAGCAGCTCATCCAGATTCACATGCGCACCGATGCTGGTTCCGTCGACGGCGCGCAACTCCTCGCCGGTCTTGATTCCCGCCAGCGCCGCGGGGGAATGCGGCAGCACCTCCGCAATCTTGAGCTTGCCGTTGTTTTCATACTCGGATCGATCGAAACTGAGCCCGAGTTGTCCCACTACCGCGCCACGTCCGCCCCCGCCGGCCGGCGCAGTGATTCCAGAGTGTGACGAATTCAGCTCGCCCACCATCAGGCGCAAAAGAGCGCGCATCTCATCGGGCGTCCGCGCCCCTTCGATCAGCGGAGTGTAGGTCTTGCGAACCTTGTTCCAATCCGCTCCGTGATACTTCGGATCGTAGTAATTGTCGCGCTGACCGGCCCACGCTTTTTCAAACACCGCGATCTTTTCCTTGTCGAAATCCACCTCGATTTCAGCGGTGACGTTGATGTTGCGCGCTGTCCGGGTGTCTATGGTAATCGCCTGCGGGCGCCCGGCTTCCAGATAATAAACCTCGCGCGAATCCGGCGAAAAATGCGCGTGCGATTTCGGTCCTGCTGAGGTCGTCAACTGGCGCGGCCCGCGTCCTTCTCCTTCGCCGCCGCCCCGTCCCCCACGACCGCCGCCGCGCCCGCCGCTGGTTTCATCCAGGGGATAAAGATACAGATTCTGCTGCCCGCCGACGGCGGCCGAAAACAGCAGCCATTTTCCATCCGGGCTGATCTGCGGCTGATTCACGCTCAATCCTACCGGCAGCATGGAAATGCGCGATTTAATGTCGTCGAAATCGATCTCGACCGGCTTCACCGGCGGCTTGGCTTCGGTGGTTGCCCCAGGTGCCGCGCCTCGCCCGCCGCGCGCCGGCGTCTCGGGTTTGAACAAATCATCAAACCGCTCCTCGGTGTAGTTGGGCTGGCGAGGTTTCAGATCGATACGCGCCACCTGCGAAGCTTCCGTGCGCTGGCTGGTCTCGTACAAAATGAACTTGCCGTCCGGGCTCCACTGGATCGCGCTGACATGCGCATTCGCCAGAAAACTGATCTGATGCGGCGCGCCGCCGGTCGACTGGATCGCATATATGTTGCGCAGCGATTGCTTGCCCGAACTTTCGTAGGCGATCCATTTGCTGTCGGGCGACCAGGTGAACGGCGCGCCGCCGAAACCTCCGAAAAAGCCCGACGCGATCACGTGCTCCTGCTTGGAATCGACATCGAAGATCCTGATTTCCTTGCGATCGCGCACGAACGCGATACTCTTGCCATCCGGCGAAAAACGCGGATCCACATCGGGCAGCGCATCGTGCGTCAACTGTGTTTCCTTGCGCGTCGTGAAATCGTACAGAAACAGGTGATTGACCGCGTCGCGCGGGCTCAGATACACGATCCGCGTCGAATCCGGCGCCCAGGAGACCTGCGATTCCGCGCCCGGTGTGAACGTCACTCGATGAGCCTCGCCGCCATCTTTCGCCGACGATGCGAAAACTTCGCCATGCGCGATCAGGGCGATCTTCCGCGCATCCGGCGATAGCGCCAGGTCCGTGTATGTCGTGATGGGCAGGTGCGTGATCCCCGGCCCCGCCGCGGATCCCACCAGCGTGATCGGCACTGCGTACGCCTCGCCGTTTTTCGTGTCGAGCTGCCAGATCTTGAACTCGCGCTCGAACACGATCGCCTTTCCGTCATAACCGATCGACGGCCACAGCACGCGCCCGTCGGTAAACTTGGTGATCTGCTTCGGCGCTTTCGCGCCCACCGGCATGTTCCAGATATTCTGCGCGCCGCCGCGATCCGACATGAAGTAGATTTGCTTTCCGTCCGGCATCCACATAGGCCACGCATTGCGGCCGTTCAAGTCGACCAGTTTTTCGTACGCTACAGGCGAAGAGCCTGGGTTTTGTGATGGGACGTGCGCCAGCCAGATTTCCGATTCGTCCAGATGACTGTGGCCGTTCCGCCACCACTGCTGATCCCCATTGCCGCGCGCGGCGAATGCGATTGTCGATCCGTCCGGCGCCGGCGCCGCTTGAAATTCGTTGGTGAACCGGTCGGCGCTCACCGGCATCGGCGTGCCTCCCTCCGCGCTCACGCGATAGAGGTCGTTCTTGCGGCCTACATCGTGCGAACCCGTCGAAAAATAAATCCACTTGCCGTCGCGCGACCAGGCGTCCAACTGCTCCATGCCGTCGTCGAAGGTGAGCCGCTTCAGTTCACCTGAGGCGAGCGTGAGGATATAGATGTCGCCACCGCCGGTGCGCGTCGAAATGAACGCGAGCTTGTTGCCGTCGGGCGAATATAGCGGGCGCGATTCGTCGGCTGGATGAGAAACCAGCAGGTGGGCTTCGCCGCCTTTCGATGGCGCCACCCAGATGTCGCCGCCTGATACGAACGCGATTTCAGGGCGCGTCGGACACAGCGTCGGTTCGGCCAGATAGGGCGTTCCGGCCGCGGACAGAATCGGCGCCAGGGCCGCGGAGAGCAGAAGGGAAAACGGAAGCATGCGCATGTATCAAATTCTAATACGTGATCTGCCGCGCCGCTCTGCCCAGCCCCATCCCGTCAGGGTGGGGCTCTTCACGAAGTTCCAACCCCATCCCGTCAGGGTGGGGATCGCGTCACGCCCTATTACACGGGATTCTGATAGCCTGTTCCCATGAAGCTCTGCCTTTCTGTTTTCTTTCTCGCCGGCGTCGTACTTGCGCAGGACACCCCAACGCTGCTGCCCGGCGCACCGGCCTCAGTGTCCTCCGCTCCAGCCGTCCCCATGAACGCCGCCGAAAAACAATTCGAAGAGTCCATGAACAACGTGAAGATGATCGGATTCTTCACGCTCGGCGACAGCAAGGAATTGCACGATGACGCCTATGTGATCGAGAAGATCGCTAAGGTCGCCGACGGCCAGTGGAGCTTTTCCGCGCGCATTCAGTACGGCGGGCGGGACGTCAAGGTCACTCTGAAAATTCCGGTGCAGTTCGCCGGCGATACTCCCGTCATCAATTTCATCCGTCAGACCGTTCCCGGCATGGGAACCTACGATGCTCGCGTCCTGTTCTACAAGGGTGGATACGCGGGAACCTGGGGCGCGGGCGATCACGGCGGCACCATGTTCGGCAAGATCGTGAAGAACGAGACGATGCCGCAGGACACACCGCTCCGGATCAAGTGAAACGCCGGCGCGGTTCTAGAATGATGTAAATGCCCGAGTTGCCTGATATCACCATCTACATCGAGGCTCTCGAACAGCGCATCTTGCATCGCACGCTCAATCGTGTGCTGATCGGCGGACCCTTTCTGCTCCGCACCGCCGATCCGCCGGTAGGCGCCGTCGAAGGACGCACGGTTCGCGAGCTGCGCCGCATCGGCAAACGCATCGCGATTGGATTCGATGACGACGCTTGGCTGGTGCTGCACCTGATGATCGCGGGGCGCCTTCACTGGTTTGATCCCGGAAAGGTCAAACTTAAGACGCCCGGCGGGCGCCGCACGCTGGCAGCGTTCCACTTCGATTCCGGCACGCTGACCCTCACCGAAGCGGGATCGCGCAAGCGCGCATCGCTGCACGTGGTCGCGGGCGAAGCGGGCCTCGCGGATCTCGATCCTGGCGGGATCGATCCCATGATCGCGACAGCGGCGCAGTTCGCCTCCGCGCTCACCTCCGCCAACCACACGCTCAAGCGATCGCTCACTGACCCGCGGATCTTCAGTGGAATCGGCAACGCGTATTCCGACGAAATTCTCCATCGTGCGCGCCTATCGCCAGTGATGCTGACCTCGCGCATGACCGCTGATGACATCGCGCGGTTGCACCAGGCTGTGCGCGAGACCATGCTCGAATGGATCGCCCGCTTGCGCAGTGAGCTGTATACCGATTCGCGCAACGGGTCCCGTAACGCTTCGCGTAACACAGGGAGCACCGCCGCGCCGGCCAGGTTCCCAGAGAAAGTAACCGCCTTTCGCGAAGGCATGGCCGTCCATGGTCGCTACGGCCAGCCCTGCCCGCGCTGCGGCGCGAAGGTGCAGCGGATTCGATACGCATCCAACGAAACCAACTACTGCGCCCGCTGCCAGACCGGCGGAAAACTGCTGGCCGATCGCGCCCTGAGCCGCCTGCTTCGCGAGGATTGGCCGCGCACTCTAGAAGAATTGGAAGAACGCCGTAACGAGCCGCGACCATTTGGCTCCGGGCTCGGAGCCAACAAACGCGGCAGCGGGCGAGGGAGCGGTTAGAATATTCCCCTCACCCCCGAAACTTCGTCAACCCCTTCGCCGCTTCCATCCAGTTGTAGACGATGGGACAGTACGTCGCGCGATCCACGAACTGCCACATGCGGCTGGGAATCGACCCCGACCCTTTCAGTAAATGCGGAAACCGCTCGCAATTCGCCGGGCGCGCTTCGTACACCGTGCAATCGTTGCCGGATAAAAACACGCATCCCGCCGAGGTGCGTTTCAGAATCAATTCGCCACGTTCTCCGGTGGACGTGTATTGCACCGTGAAATCCGGTTTGCTCAGCCCCAGAAATCTCGCCAGGTGATCGATGTCGCGATCGGTAATCTCCACCTCCGACACCCGGCAGCACTCCGCGCACGCGCGGCAATCGATCTGGTCCTGAACTTCCTTCGCCGCCTGGCGAAATTGCCGCTCCACCCAGGTCCGCGATTTCAAGTACTTCCGAAAGCGTAAATTTTCATCGCGCTTCTTCTCCCCCTGGCGCCGGATTTGGATCAAATCGGTAATCACTATATTAAGGTTACAATTCGATCAGGGTGCTCTAAGGTGCCGGATCGTCTTTTTCTTTCCTGCTGGCTGCGGCCAAGTGCGACTGCGCGCTCTTTCGATCGCGAAAAACTCCTGCGGCAATTCGCCAAGATGCTGGGCAAGTTTCCGTTTTCGATGCTCGCCGCCCGTGGTCCGTCTGTCCGGATTCAGGCGATCGAGCGCGCCGAGCCGCCGCTCATCGAGCGCGACCTGCCCGTCTCCGGCGATTGCGCGGAAACCATCGACGAAATCCTCGTCGCCGCCCGCGAGTTCATGCAGCAGGATTGCATGTGCGAAGTCGACGCGGCCTGGGACTTGTGGCAGTTCACCGGTGAATGGAAGCTCTCCCCGGCCGCCGTGACACTCGCGTGTTCCGGACCCGATTTCGAAAATGAGATCGGCGATCACCTGCGCATCGAGCTCGGTCTCGATTCGCACTTTTTGCCCGATCCGGAAATCCAGGGCAGCCTGCGCATGGGCCAGTCGAATCTGAAGAGCCTGCTGCATCTGGTTCACCAACTGGAAGGCGCGCTCGATCTGGAACGCCGGCTGTTGTGGTCAGAGAGCGGCGAGAATCCCTTGGACCTGATCACCCAGGCGCTCTTGCCACTTCCCGATGCGCACCACCAAAGCGAATAGACGCGCCTGCCCTTGTCTTTCAAGCCCCACCCGTCAGGGTGGGGCTCGCACACGAGCGTGGTGCGTCAGGGTGGGGCTCGCACACGAGCGTGGTGCGTCAGGGTGGGGCTCGCATACGAGCGCGGTGCGCATTCCGCGGCCCGCCACATATGGTTCACAAAAACTGTGAAGCCGGTCTAGCGGATGCCGCGCCTGCCTTTGTCTTTCAAGCCCCACCCGTTAGGGTGGGGATCGCATACGACCGTCGTGCGCATTCCGCGGCCGCCCCACATGATTCACAAAAACTGTGAAACTGGTCTAGCGGATGCCGCGCCTTCCTTATAAACCTCATAAAGGCCCCTCCGGCCGAGGACACTCGCCCAGGAAATCCGCCGCGATCCCCGGCCGCTTGAGCGTGCATCGCGATGGCTACGGATTCGTGATTCCCGACGAGCCCATCGAAGGCCTCCGCGGCGATATCTACATCGCGAAGGAAGCTGCGCAGCGCGCCATGCACGGCGACCGCGTCACCGTTCGCATCCTCCGCATCGAGCCGGATGGCCGCGCCCACGGCGATATCGTCGAAGTGCTGCGGCGCGCGCATCCGTCGGTGGTGGGCGAATTTCGCGTGCGCGGGCGCGGGAACTTCGTGGTGCCGCATGACGATCGCATCCGCCAATGGATTGAGATTCCCGATGGCATGCAGCTGCCTTCCTCGCAGCCCGAGGTCCATCGCGTGGGCGCGCACAAAGTCGCGGTCGAAACAGTCGAAGACCTGGACGGCATGATCGTCAACGCCGAGCTTCTCGATTTCGGAGACAAGGGCGATCGCCCCGTCGGACGCATCGTCGAGATTCTCGGTCACGCCGGCGATTTTGGAATCGATGTCGAAATTCTCATTCGCGCGCACCACATCCCGCATCGATTTCCCGATGACGTGCTGGAACAGGCCCGCTCGCTTCCCGGCGCGATCGCGGACACCGAAATTGCCGGCCGCCGCGATTTTCGCGATCTCGACATCGTCACCATCGACGGGGAAACCGCCCGCGATTTCGACGACGCCGTGTGGGTGGAGAAGCTCGACAGCGGAAATTGGGCGCTCCAGGTTCACATCGCCGACGTGAGCCACTACGTTCGCCCCGGCACTCCTATCGATCGCGAAGCCGCCCTCCGCGGCACCAGCGTGTACTTTCCCGATCGCGCCGTGCCCATGCTTCCGGTCGAGCTTTCCACCGGCCAATGTTCTTTGCGGCCCCATGAAGATCGCCTGGTGCTCAGCGCGCTTCTCGAAATCGATCCGCGCGGCGATGTCGTGCGCCAGGAGTTCACGCGCGGCGTGATTCGCAGTGTGGAACGGATGACCTACACTGCCGTCCACGGCGTCCTCCAAGGCGACGGCGCAACTCACCACGAGCTGCGCGAGCGCTACGCGCGCCTCATTCCGCGATTTGAGATGATGCGCGACCTCGCGCTCATCTTGAATCGCAAGCGCGTCCGCCGCGGCTCCATCGATTTCGATCTGCCGGAACCGCTGCTCGAATTCGACGAATTCGGCGAAATGACCGGCGTCACGCGCGCCCCGCGCAACATCGCGCACCGGCTGATCGAAGAGTTTATGCTCGCGGCGAATGAAGCGGTGGCGTCGCATCTGGAAGCCACCGGCGTGCCGATGATTTATCGCATTCATGAGCGCCCCGATCCCAAGCGCGTTCTCGAATTCGAAGATGTGGCTGCCCAGTTTGGATACTCCCTCGGCACCGGCGCCGCGCCGGTCAAGCGCTTTCGCGGCGAAACCATCGCGCTCGACAATCCCAATCTGACCTCGCGCAGCTATCAGAAACTGGTCGCGAAGCTCGAAGGTAAACCCGAGGAGCGCATCCTGAGTTACCTGATGCTGCGTTCCCTCAAGCAGGCTCGTTACAGCGAACAGAACGTGGGCCACTTCGCGCTCGCCGCCCCCAGCTACACTCACTTCACTTCGCCCATCCGCCGCTATCCGGATTTAATCGTGCACCGGATTCTGACCGCGAAGTTCGATGGGCGCGTGTATGAAGCGACTATGCGCTCGATCGCCACTACGTCGTCTGAAAGCGAGCGCCGCGCCGCCGAGGCCGAACGCGAGCTGGTCTCTTGGAAGAAGGTCAAGTTCATGATGGACCGCGTGGGCGATGAGTTCGCCGCGCTCATCATCTCGACCACGCGTTTCGGATTCTTCGTCGAGCTGGAGGATCTGTTCGTCGAAGGTCTGGTGCCGATGGATGCGCTCCCCGGCGACCGTTTTCTGTACCACGAAAACACCCGCAAGATTATCGGCGATCGCAGCCGCCGGACGTTCTCGATCGGCGATCAGGTTCGCGTGCGATTGGATCGCGTGGACGCCGTCGAGAAGAAACTGCAATTCTCGCTCGCCGAACCCGAGCCGCGCCGCGCCAAGTCAAAAAGCCGTAAACGCTAGAATATTCCAGCCCCACCCGTCAGGGTGGGGGCGTCTTCTGCTTCCCACGCCCCTATTCATTTCATCCGAGAATTTCTCCCGCAACCGCCGTCCTACCTGAATTCGATTAAATTGCTTTAGGGTAAGCCGGTTCCGGAAACCCTCGCGAGAAACTGGGCATCCATTGAGCGGGAGGCATCACATGATAAAAATCATCGGAACAACTTTACTGGCAGCAGCAGGAGTATGCGGATCCGCGGTTGCATGGTCGCACATGCGTAATCCTCAGGCTGCCGAGCCGCACGGCAATTCCAGGCGCGAGCAGTTTTCGCGCAGGCAGCGCGGAGAGTCCAGCTTCGCGCGGGACTTTGCCACGCGTAGGAACAGGGGCCACGACCGGGCCCGGAACAACCGCGGCCGCTGAGGACGGCCAGAGGTTGAGCTAACCGCGCGCCCGTATTGAAGTCTCGCGCATACTCTGAACGCGGCGCGAGGCTGACATCCTTGTCGGGGGAGGTCGCATTTTGTAGTACGCTATCGGCATGATTCTCGTGATCTTTGCGCTTCTGTTCGTGATTTTCATTTCTGGAATCAGAACCGCTCGGGAGTACGAACGGGCCGTCGTCTTCAGGCTGGGCCGCTACGCTGGTCTGCGCGGACCGGGTCTGTACTGGCTGATTCCACTTGGAATTGAAAATCAAATCCGCGTCGATCTGCGCATCGTAACCAATCCCATCGAGCAGCAGGAGACGATCACTCGGGATAGCGTCACGGTGAAAGTGAATGCCGTGCTCTGGTTTCGCGTGGAGGACCCCCAACGGGCCGTCCTGACCGTGGAAAACTTCCGCGTCGCGGTGCAGCAGGTTGCGCTGACCAGCTTGCGCAACGTGATTGGGCAGCACGATCTCGATGAAGTATTGAAAGCGCGGGATCAGATCAACGCTCTTCTGCGAAAAAACGTAGTTGAAACGACGAAGCCATGGGGAGTGGCAGTCGAGTTGTTGGAGATGAAAGATGTGGAGATACCCCAGGACATGCAGCGTGTGATGGCTATGGAAGCCGAAGCCATGCGTGAGAAGCGAGCCCGTATCATTAAAGCGGAAGCGGAATTGGAGGCTTCGAAGAAGCTGGCAGAAGCGGCGCAACTGATGGTCGGCAATCCGGCCGCACTCGAATTGCGCCGGATGCAAATGGTAGCTGAGGTGGGGGCGGAGAACAACAGCACGACTGTGATCATGATTCCAGCCGAGTTTGCTCACGTTGCCGGGAGCCTGTCGAAGTTTCTGGAGGGCAAGGAGAGCTAGTTCTCCCGTATTAAGCGCCGCAAGAGACAATTCGTGCAGCGCTTCGAGGATCAGGAGCGGGAAGAGGGTTGAAACCCGGCGACGTTGTCGTCGGCGCGAAGCCCTACTTCACCTCTGCCGACGGCTTCGCGAATCGAGCGTCCTCCACAGGAGCGTTATCCTGCACTTCCGCGATCTGAATGGTGAAGCGCCCGTTGGGCCGCGACAGCGTCCAGCGGTACGGAATCTTCACTCCATCCACTTCCCGGTAATCCGCGTAATCGATCTGCGTCGGATTCCGGCCCACTGGCGTATCCGCCAGCCGCACCAGGCGCATCAGCAGTCCGGATTTCTGGTCGAACCACAGCCGCACCTGCGGGTGACCCGGAGCGGTCGCGGTCAGCGACTCGCACATCACCCCCGCGATCTCTTCCGGACGGCCCCGCCGAAGTTGCGGGAAGATTTCCTTCAACCTCGTCGCCAAAGAAAACTCCGCGTCGAGCCCCGCCGCCCACGATTCCGCCGCCGACATTTCGCGCGCCTGACGACCCTCCGTGCCCAGCCATCCCACGGTTCCATCGAAAGCTGTGATGCTGTGCCCGTTGGGATTGGCGGTGATCGAAATGCGCCGGTTGGGCGCCTTCGTGATCACCTCGATGGGAGTCTCCATCCCGCCCGCCAGAATCTTGCCCTTCTCGATCCGGCTGGTGATCTTCTTCATCTCATTGGCGCCGCCTACGGCGGCGATATACTTTGCGACGATGTCATCCGCCGTGGTCGCGGCACCGGCGTTCGCGGTAGGCGTGGCAGGCCGCGCCTCGGGGCGCGCGGGCGCGTCGGATTCCAAGACAGCAGGCACGGCCACCGGCCGCGCGCTTCCGCGGTGACAGGAATTGCAGGTGACCTGGAGCCGTCCACCGAAGCTGTCCTTATTGATCGCCGTGGTCATCGCCATCATCTGGCGGGCGGTTTTCTTGGCGCCCTTGTCATCCAGCTCGGGCTTGCCCTGCACGTGACAGAACTCGCAGTCCACTCCCAGCGACGCCGAGATGAACTGCATCGCGGGTGTTAACTGATCGGCGGGCGTGCCCTTGAGCTGGATGATGTTCTTGAACACCTGCTCGGCGGTCTTGGCATCGGCTGCCTGCGCACGCAGATCGCGCGAACCCAATGTGCACAGCGCCAGCGCGGCGATCACTGTGAAAGCCGTGCGAACTTCCCGTCTCATCCCAACTCGGCCGGTCGCGTTTTGCATGTGATCCTCTTCCACTGGATTGTAGCGAATCGGAGCGCGGAAAACGCGGGCTCTCGCCCAAAGGCGCGCCCCACTCTCCTGCGTACTGGTACACCATCCGCGCCCCCGCTGCCAAAAAACATCTGATTGCAATCACGGCGAAGACTGTTATACTGTACAGAAATTCCAAGTCAGAATCCAGAAATTTCAAATCCAACAGGAGACCTGTGTAACCAATGCTCGTACGCGCCATGGATGTCACCCGTTCCGAGTTCCCGGAAGTCCCCGAGCGATCCGCGCATCGATTCATCGCGCTCAGCCTCATCCCTCTCTGGTTTTGCCCCCGGCTGCATTTAGCCTCGCGCCTCGCAGCTGTAAAGACACTTCTTCTGTTTATCGCGATTGCAGCGATGTCCCAACGCGTGGCTCTGGCTGGCCTGTCGGGTTGCAACGTTCCGAGCCCCACTACCTACAACCTGGGAACCGGCACGAACGGTCTGGCCTCGGGGGGAACCGCACAGGCCGGCTGTGAACAGGTCAACGAGCAGTTTTCGAATTTCGTTTATGACCCTAACCTGAATGGACTCGGAGGGCCCACCGCCGCCAACGTGAGCGCCAATTTCGCCGGCACCTCGGAAACCGGAGGCATCACCGCCACCTTCGGCTCCGGTACGGTATGGACGGACTCAACGGCGTCGAATGAGTGTTGTGCGGGATCGGGGCTCAACTTCGGCGCTGCCGTCGATACCACTTTGGGAGACTACGCCGTCACCTCTCTTTCGCTGACCGCGAACAGCCCGAGCCTTGGCGGCGGCGGCGCGAGCCCCGGCAATATTTCTCAGCTGAATGTATACCTCGAATTCTGCGTAGGCTCCGCAACTTTCAACTGCACCAACAACTCGCCGAATTACGGGGAGCTCTTTTTCCAGCTGGTTGATAACCAGGGGTCCGGGCACACTGCCGATTTCGTTTGCTATAACAATGGAGTCACCGGCGGCGCCTGCGTCCACGGCCTGTCTTCCATTGGATCTTCCACCACGTTTTCGATTAACCTCGCCAGCTACTCGACCACGGCGCAGGGGACGCAAACGATCGCGATCGATAACCTCGTCAGCTACTCCACGTCGAATGGCGACACTGTCAGCCTTGCGTCGCTGGTAGACACCATCGATGAAACCAACGAGTCTCCGGAACCCTCGACTCTCTTTTTGGTCGGCGCCGGCCTCGCCACCGCCTGGATTGGACGGAGAAAACTAATCTCGTCTTAGGATTTTCTTGCTGGTACGGAACGGCAGAATCGAAATCGCCCAGACATCAACCTAAGGCGCGAAGCTCGACCGCGCCTGCACGCCCCAGTGGCCATCCTTCAGCGTCACGACGTACAAAGACGGGAATTTGCCAATCACTTTGCCGGCCGCGTCATAGCGCACAAAAGTCACCGCAAGGTGCACTTTCTCCGGTCCGCTCTGGATCACCTCCATCGATTCCCAGGTGCTGTGATCCCAAGGGGCCAGCCGCTTGGCGTAATCCGCACTCTCTTTGGCGAACTCTTCGGCGGAGTTATACACGCGCACCTGATTGCTCGCCAGACGCACGTGCGGATAATTGAGGGTGGCCGACCATCGCCGCGGATCGCGCGAGTTGAACGCGTCCATGAATTCGTTCATCGCCTCGCGCGCGTGAGCTTCGGGCGTTTGCGATTCCAGGTTTTGCGATGCGAACAGCCCCGCCGCGTGAAAACTCACCGCCAACAGGACCACGGCGGGCCAGCGGCTGGGCATTGCGCTCATCGCGCTATTGCTCCTTGCCCGCATCCGCGCCGTTCAATTGTAGGATCTTCACCTGTAGTTCCAGCTGCCGGATCCGCGCCGCTTGACGAGCGTTCTCCTGACGCAATCGCGTCACTTCATCTCCCGCCGCCGGTGGCTGCGCGGCGGTCCCAGTCGGCGTCGTCGCGTTTGCGGGATCGGAAACCACGGCCGTGCCTGGCGGACGCCCCAGGTACCGCGAAGCTTCCTGCCATCGGGCGCCATCGGGTGTCTCCACCGTCATGCGAACTTCCACGTCGCCCGTTTTTCTCGCGTACGTGAAATTGCCCGAAGCGAGCATCTCTCGCGACAGCGCCATGGTCTTGGATTCGCCGCCGTCCGATATTTCGAGCGATCCGCGCACCGCCTCCCTCACCAGCTTGGCGGAATGGTTCCACTGCACCTGCAACTGTCCGTCGTGCTCCACCACCGCCAGTGTGATCGGCTCCGGCGTGTTGGTGAGCATCCACCAGCGCCATCCCACGCCCGCCAGGATCAACACCACCGCGATCCACGCAACCAGCCACGGCCATTTCCGGCGAGGCCCTGCCGGCCGCAACAACTGCGGACCGCCATACGTGGGACCCGTGAGCGCGAACGGCGCCGCTTCACGCCGTTGCGGCGCGGCCGCTCCCATTGTTCCCGAAGCCGCCGCCGGCCCCGCGCCGGGTTCCGCATCCTCTCGATAAAAGCTCGGGATCCTCCGGACCGGCCGATCCCGCGGAGGGCGTTCCGGCGCGCGGTCGAGCACGCCCGCCAGCCGGTCTGGAAAATTGAATTCGAGATAGCTCGGCTCGGTCTTCACCGTGCCGTCCGCCTCGCGTACGAAGAATCCCGCGCGCATGCTGCCGCCGCGGCCCGGACGAATCACCAGCGTGACCTGCCACGGCGCGGGGAAAAAGATCGAATAGATTTCCAGATCGGAATCGGTCAGCGCGATCTCGCTGCGCGTGTGCGACAGGAACCACCCCACCGAGATCAAGCCTTCCAGGTGCGGCTCGTCTTTGTCGCGCAGAACCTGCTCGTTCAGCGCCACGCGATCTTTGTCGGAAAGCAGAAACGCCGGGCCGCGCGCGTGCTCGCAGGCGATGGGCCGCATGGCCAGCACCCGCACTGTGCGGCCGTCGCGCGTGCCGTACAAAATCCCGCCGACCTCGATTCCGCCGCGCGAGAGCCGCTGGAATCCTTCCGCGACTTCATGGCGAATCTCCTCGATCACCACCAGCGAATATTCGATGGAAATGGGACTTTCGGCGACGCTCCACGATCCGAATTTAGTGTCGCTCATGCGCGCGCCTCCGCCACTTCCGCGTGCGCGGCGCTCTGGTCCAATCTCATCGGGAACCGGTCGTGTGGTGACGCTTCCCCCGCTCGACCCCCGCGGCTGATCGACGTGGGTTCCCCGCCGCTCTCCGCCTCATCGCTTTCGTGCAGATGATAATACAGCGTCACGCCCCCCATTGCGCCGGCAAGCATCACGCCTAGCGCGAAACACGCGATGGTTTTCGCGTTCCATGCCCGCTCATGCGACACCGCCGATACGGTTCCGGCCACCGTCACCAGCGCCAGTCCCATGGTCAGACTCAGCTTGGTGTACCACGGCATCAGATCCAGATGATTCTGCCCGCCCACCTGGCTCCATAGCTCCAGAATCGCGAGCTGAGCGACCAGGAATTCGAGCATATATGCCAGGCGCAATAAATTGGGAGACGGCACTAAATTCGGGAGCGTCACGTAATTATGCGGCAAACTTTATTATGGAGCCTCGGGTTATGGAGCTTCCGGTGAACGCGATACTATATTGTACGATTGTACGGCGAATCCGATTGGACCCAACATGCAGGACCTCATCTCTCTTCTGCGCATCCCCAGCATCAGCGCGCTCCCCGAGCACGCAGCCGATGTGCGCCGCGCCGCCGAATTCGTGCGCGATTGGCTGACTCGTGCCGGTCTCGATAACGCACGGCTGATTGAAGATTCCCTTTCCGAAAATGACGCGCGTGGAAATCCACTAGTCGCCGCCGAGTCCTTGCGCGCGCCCGGCAAGTCCACGCTGCTGCTCTACGGACATTACGACGTGCAGCCGCCCGATCCACTGGACGAATGGATTTCCCCGCCCTTCGAGCCCACCATTCGCGACGGAAGCATTTATGCGCGCGGCGCGGCCGACGACAAGGGTCAGCTATTCATCCTCATGGAAGCGGTCGCGCGCTCAATTCGCGAGCAGGGCCGCACGCCCGTCAATGTCAAATTTCTGATCGAGGGTGAAGAGGAAACCTCCGGCGAGCACCTGGATAAATACGTGCGATCGAAACCCGCCGGTCTCAACGCCGACGCCGCCGTGATCTGCGACACCTCCATGTTCGCCCCGGATCTCCCCACGCTGACCACCGGACTCCGCGGCATCGTCTACGGCGAGATTCACGTGCAGGGCCCCCGCACCGATCTGCATTCGGGCGACTACGGAGGCGCTGCTCCCAACGCCATCGAGGCGGCGGCGCAGATCATCGCGACGCTAAAGGATCGCGACGGGCGCATTCTCATTCCCGGAATCTACGATCGCGTTCAGAAGCCCGCGCCCGGCGAAATCGCCGCGTGGAACTCCTTGCCGTTCGACGCCGAAGAGTATCGCGAAAAAGAAATCGGTTCCACCGCGCTCACCGGTGAGCCGGGAATTCCCCTGCTCGAACGTATCTGGGCGCGGCCCACTCTGGAAATCCACGGCATCCGCGGCGGATTTACCGCGGAAGGCTCGAAGACCGTGATTCCCGCCAAAGCGGTCGTCAAGATCAGCCTGCGTCTGGTTCCCGATCAGCGTCCCGATGAAGTGGTGAGGCAACTGGAGGCAGCGCTGGCCGCGGCCACGCCGCGCGGCGTCACCACCTCGTTCAAGTTGCTCAGCGCCGCCGCGCCCTCCATGGTCGATCCCGATCATCCGTTGATCCGCGCCGCCGCCGAAGCCATGCGCAAAGTATTCGGACACGAAACCGTGTACGTGCGCTGCGGCGGATCGATTCCGATTGTCGGTTTATTTAAAGAGGCTCTGGGAATCCCCAGCGTGCTCGCCGGTTTCGGCCTGCCCGACGACAACATCCACGCGCCTAACGAAAAAATGTCGATCTCGAATTATGAGCGCGGCATCGATGCGATGGTCGAATACTTCAAGCTCGCCGGGGCATGAAAGTGACCCTTGCGCGCGCCGTCATCCCGAGCGAAGCGAGGGATCTGCTTTTCGGTAGCAATTCTTTCGAGCCGACCCCCTACCGCCTGGCGAATGAGGTTGACAACGTATATACATTGGCAGCATAATAAACAAAGCGGCCAGCGGCAACCAGCATGAAACAGAAGCGCGCAATACCGGCATTTAAGTCGGAATCCGATGAAGCCGAATGGTGGTTCAGGAATCGCGGACGCCTGGACAAGGATCTTGTGGAGGCGGCAAAGAAGCCGAAGCGTCTGGACCAGGCGACTCCGAAAGCGCGTCTGGCAGCGTCGAAATCGCGGGTCGTTTCGATCAGATTGCCGGAGATCGATCTTGAACTCGCGCGCCGGCAGGCGATCCAGAGGGGTCTACCGTACCAAACTTATATCAAGTCCGTACTGCATCAGGCACTGCGGCAGGCGAAGTAGATAGCAAACACTGAATGGTCGGGGCCACCGGATTTTCTACTGGAACCCGCGGGCCGTCTCTCACTGCACCTGCAGTTCTTCGACGTGCTGGCGCAGCACCTTAATCTTGCCCACATTCTTCCGCGCCGCCGCGAGGTCATAGGCGAGCTGCATCCGCAACCACGTTTCCTCCGTGCTGCCGAACGCCTTGGTGAGCCGGATCGCCATGGATGCTTCTCTCTTCAAGCTTGCCGCGGCTTGAAATACGTGCGAGGCAGTGTCGCCGCGCACCACGCCTGCGCCTCGGCGAACACCCGATAGTCGCGAAAGAAAAACACACTCCCGCGCGAATTCGGCAACACCCGCGAGTGGTTCGCGTAATAGCTCATGCCGGCGCCGTCTCCCGTGTGATTTCCGTTGCGATCGGTGTAATCCATGTCGCCATTCCCGTTGCGATCGCTCCCGTGATCGACCCCCTCATCCGCGCCGCCTTCCCGTGTCCGCAACAGTACGATGTGCCAATAGTACTCGCGGCTTCGCATTTCTCCCGCCAGCTCTTCGAAATCACTCTCGAGATCCGCGGTGATGACGCTCGCGCGGCGGTCGCCCAATTCGCGTATGGCCGGCAACCCGTCGCACCCCAGCGCGATCAAGCCGATCCCTCCCGCTCCATCTAACGGGATCGCGCCCGTTACACCCGCTGGGCCAGCGACGACAGTCTCGACAGTGACACCCGAGCTTCGCGAGACTCCTGAGGCTCCCGCGATCCCAGAAGCTCTTGCGACATGTGACATGCCGCCGTTCACTCGCGTGATCGCAAGTTCGCCGGCTTTGAGCGCATACACTTCGTAACCGGCGCGGAGCAGCGCGTCGGTTCCCTCCCGATCGCAATCGATGGTGATTGCCACGCGACCGGGCACGTGCGAGTAAAGGAACGCCATCAACGCCGCTTCGACGGAAACGTCGGAGAGTTCGGTTTCGACAATCGTCCGCCCGGCCAGCGCGTGCAGATTTTCAACGACGTGAATGGATGCCTCGAGCAGCGCCGTATTCGTCTCCACCAGCTTGGCGATCCGTAACTCGCGTTCCATCGCATCCAGGCGGTCGTGAACCGTGCTGGTGAGCGCGTGCCCGCACATCCGCAACGCTTGCTTGGCCCGATCCCGGAGACTCATACGGTGATCAACTATCTTAACGCCAACTCAAGCCCCACCCGTCAGGGTGGGGATTCTCCGCGCTCCAGCCCCATGCGTGAGCTTGGGGCTTCCCTGGTGGCCAGTCCGCCCCACCCTCAGCGTGGTTCGAGACACACTATCGCGCATCCACCGCGTAATCCGCGAACGCCTCTTCAAAGCGCCCATCCGCCGCGCGCCCCAGCGCAATCGATTCCTCCAGCCACTCGCCGATTCCCGCGTCGGAAAACGACCGTCCCATCCGCGCCGCATTGCCGCGCATCTCGGACTGGATTCGCCCATCGCTCAGCCGATCCATCGCACCCCGGATCTCCGCGCCGTCATAAGGTACCGTTTCGCCGATGCCGAAATGTTTTACGAATCGCGCCGCGCAAGTGTTCGGGCCGCCGACGATTAAAAGGGGAGTCTGAGAAATCGCCGCCGCCAGCGGGATTCTTCCGGGCAGACTCAACGACGCCACAGAATGGTTTTTCTCGGCCGCGTCCAGCGTCCCCGTCGGCACGATGACGAACGGATATCCGCGTAGCTCCGTCGCCAATCGCCCTTCTGAAACGATGCCGAACGGATGGATTCGCGCGCGCATCAATTTCTCACTGGAGAACTCCACGAAGGGGGATCGATGGTTGCCGAACCAATCGATCTCTCGGCCACACGACTCCAGCGCCGCGCATAGGCGGTCGAACCAGGATTGGTCCCAGAAGCTCCCCAGCAGCGCTCCGCGCCTGCGATCCACCACTGGCGGCAACACGTTCCGCGGAATCAGCGCGTCCGGCGCCACGGCGGGCAGCACCGAAAACGGCATCCCATACTTGCGCTCATAGGCGCTGCGCAATTCGGGATGCGTGGCCAGGCGCAGCGAAGATTTTTGCAGGAACTCGCGCATCAATTCGTCTGGTATGGCGTCCGGCATGCCATCCGCCGCGACGTTCTGATCGTCCATCACGTACGCGCACAGCCGCGCGCCAAAAGCTTCCTGAATGGCGATGGAGGCCGTCAGCTCATCCGCCTGAAACGGCACGCATAGGACCTGGCGCACTTTCCGGCCGCGCAAGAGGCGCAAAATATTCCGGAAGCATTCCACCCGGTCCCCTCCCGTTTTCGGCAGGCGGATGTTCCAGTCGCCCAGATCGTGATCGCCCCAGTCGTTCTGAAAGCGGATGCAAAATAAATTGTGGCGCGGTTTGGGGTGTTCGGGTTGCTCAAGGATACGTTTGATCAGGACGCCCGTTCCGTGCCGGTCGTTCATTTCGTTGGTGGTGATCAGGACGTCGATATCAAGCTGGCCCGCGGCCTGGTTTGCATCACGTTTCGCGTAGTCCGATTTCCATGCGACCAGCGTGTCCAGCTTGGCACGCAGCCGATCGTTGCGCGTCTGGTGGGGCAGTCGATCTTGTCGACTGCCAGTGTTTTCAGGTTGCTTCGGCGGGGACCAACGGCGCGCCGGCTCCACGGCTAAATCGCTCCCGCCGCCGAAGCGACTTTCTCCGGCATCAGGTCCTCGAAGCGCCGGTCGAACGCTTCTCGCCGTTCGAGCGATTGCCAGATCCATTCGCCCACGCCCGTATCCACAAAGCGTCCGGCGGCCAGCAAGCCGCGCCGGCGCATCGCGAGATTCACCTCCGTTTGAGTAATGTGATCCACCGCATTCTTGAAACAAGCCCGGTCATAACCCGACGTGACGCCGATGCCGAACTGTTCGACAAAATGCGACGCGGCTGTGGCGCGGCTCCCCAACACGATCACCGGGATGTGCGAGGTCGCCATCAGATACACCAGCCGGCTGGGCAGGCTGAACTCGGCCATCCAGCGTCGATCCTCAAACTGATCAAGCGTGCCCGACGGCAGCACCGCGAACCACATCGACCGGAGCATCCGGACCAGTTCCTCGTCTTCCAGGCGAGCGTGTGGAAAAATTCCGTCGGCACGCAAGTCCTCCGCGGGAATGGCCAGCGAGTCGCCGCGCGGATAGGAGAGCGTCACGCCTGAGTTTCGAACCGTGCGTCGCAGCAGCTCCGGCCACCGTGGGCTCCACAGATTGCCGATGACCACCCCGTGCCGCGCATCCGGCGGCGTGACCGGCACGTGCAGTTGTGACGGAAGCAGCCGCGCCGGCGCCATGGGCGGCACATAGAAAAAAGGAAGTCTAAACTTTCGCTCGTAGGCCGCGCGCATTTCGGGCGAAATCGCCAGTCGTAGCGACGATTTTTCCAGAAGCTCGCGCATGGCCGAATCGTCGATTCCGCGCACCGCGATATTCTGGTCGTCCATGATGTAGGTGCACATGGAAGCGCCGAAAATCCCTTGAAGCGCGATCGCCGTCATCACGTCGTCGGGCTGGTAGGGAACACACACCACTCGTCGAACGGCAATGCCGCGCAGCGCTTGCTCCACGCGCGCGAAAGCGGCGTCTCGTGAATCCGCGCCGTGCACGATTTTCAAGGGAAGGCCGAAATCCTGCCGGCCTCCGTACTGGTCGAGGGAACGGATCGAGACGATATTCTCTTCCCGGCCGAACAGCATTTGCAGCAGCACGCCGGTGCCGTGGCTGTCGTTAACTTCGACAGGCGTGATGATTACGTCGCAGCTACGCTCCGCGGGCACGCTGGATTCCCTCGCCGAAGCCGTGAGTGTATTCAAGCGCCGGATAAGATGATCGATCATCTGCTGGTCGACGGGCATCCAAACAACCGTACTCTATTATGAAGCCACTGATTGTAACGTGCAGGGAGGGCGCGTCGCTCGTCAAAAATAGGGCGTCTTGAGGCGAGCCCGTTAGGGCGCGCGTCCCAAAGCACAGGCCGCTCGTGCCGTTGTGCGCGATCAGGAAACAAAGCACAGGCCGCTCGTGCCGGTGTGCGCGTGTGAAGCGTTTGTCGAAAAAAAGATTACCGCGAACGATAACGCCGCAGAGCGAACAACGCGGCCGCTCCGATGCCGAACAATCCCAACGTTGCCGGCTCGGGAACGCTCCCCCCCCCCGGCGCGATCTCGTTGATCGTGACTGTCGCAGTGCCCGAATCGTCGGCGTAATAGCTATCCAGAATGCCCAGGACGAGGTAGGCAGCTCCGGCCGGCACCACCACGGTGATTCCGGTCCCGGTGGGAATGTAAAAGTCGTTGGGAATGGTCGTATTGACGTTGCCGAAATACGTGTTCAGATACACGTTGTTGGTCATCAGGGGCTGAGCCGGAAGACCGGGAACGGGCACCGCACCAGTCAAGCGGTCGACACCCGGTGCGCAGTTCGGCTGGGGCGAACAAGGCGTCAGACTGGACGAGGCCAGCTCAGTGTTATTCGAGTCGAAAACGCCACCAAGGTACACAGGACCCGGCGACGCGCACGGGCCGGAGTAGCATTCAGCGCCACTGACGATGATCTGAATCGTCTCGTTCGCGGTCACGCCGAGGCTCGCCAGACTGAGAAACAGAGCCGAGACCGGGCCACTCCCGCTGGTCACCGGGTCACTACCCGAAATGTCGCCAGGGCAGTCGCTGACAATGCCGCTGGCACAGCCTACATCTTGGGGAGATTCGTACAGAAACGAGGCTTGCGGATTGACCGCAAACGTTCCCAAACCAATGGTGCTGGCTAACGCGCACACTCCGGAGAGCGCCAGCAAAGCGGCCAGGATAAACACCCGGTTCATAGATAAACCCTCCGACTACGATCCTGCTCTCGAGCACGCGTGGCCAATCCCCTGGGCTCGAACCAACGCGCCTTGGTACCTGCAAGTAACTAGTACTCTAATGAGCTTCTTCCTAGCTCGCCCCAAGCATAACATAAAGAATACGCGGTTAAAAGCCCCTTCGTACTCTTGTTTTTGGCCTAAAACCCAAGGACTTGAGACCTACACCTACTAGATATTGTAGTCGCGAATATGAGAGGCCTAGTAATATGTAGTCGCAAGCAATCGCGCGTACTTCTACTAAAAGGGTAGTATGTCGTCCGAAAGTCCTTTGAAAAGTCCCCTCAGAATCCGCTGGCGCACCCTCCGCCGACCGATTCCAGATCGGTTCGAACCCCCATTGAGTGGGCAAGAACCCTCCTTAGAATTGGCACAATCCGAATTGGCAAAACCGCTCATTGGATCGGCAAGACCATCGATGCGCTCGGCTTCCCGTTGACCGCGATCGTCAGGTTGGCGTTGCCTGAAATCGCCATCGCTGGGCTGAGTGTCAGTTTGACGATGGAAACTCCCGCCTGTCCGGCGGCGGCGCCTGCAAAATCCGGCGTGGTTTGCGTCGGGCCGCAGGTGACCAAGACGGGATCGGCAACTGTGAAATCGGCCGCGGGAGAGGACGGGAATCCGTCCACTGCGGGTTGCGCGTAGGGACCGAATCCGGTGCCATAGATGGTGATTTGCTCGCCTTGGACCGCGGGGCTCGCAAAGTTGACCAGCGACCCGTCGGCATGCAGCGCCAGCGCCAGCGGCAGATTCTGAGCGTTGGCCTGAAGGAAAATTCCGGGAGCGTCGCGCGTCACAGTGAAGGGGCCAGTGACGTCCGGCAGTCCGCTGTTGTGGACCGCGAGAGTGTAGGTGCCGGCGCCGAGTTCCCACGGAACCTGCGCGCCAATTTGCCCGGGCGACACGAACACCAGCGGCAACAGATATTCGCCGACCGTCACCGTAGTGCCGCCGATCGCCTGGGACAGCGGATTATTACCGCCGATCAGAAACAAGGGGGCGAGGTTCTGGCCGTAGATCGACATGATGGAACCCGGCGCGACGCTGCCGTCCGGAGTGGGTCCGGTTACGCTCTGGATTCCGGTGGGAGGAATGAAGGGCACAGTGGCAAAATCGGCCATGACCGAATGCGGACTGGTCATGGACAGTGCGCTCGCGTTGGAGGTGCCTGCCAGATCGCCTCCCCAATGCGCGAATTTGAATCCTCCGTTGGCCACGGCGGAGATGGTCACCACCGTTCCGCTGGCGTAGAAGCCATCGGGCGAGGTGGGTGAGAGCGTGAACGTTCCCGCGTTAGCGGGATTAGGGGCCGTCGTCAACTGGAACGCCGTCTGATAGCCCGCGGTAAGCGCCAGCGTATTCGTACCGTAAGTCAAGGTGCGGACGGTAGCGTTCGATCCATCGCTCCAGCCAGTGAAGCTGAATTCCGAACCTGGGGACGCCGGAATGGTGGCCGGAATGGTTACCTGCGACGTCGATCCGCTGGCTTTGTTCAACGAGCACGGTGTGGTGCAATTGCTTCCGTCGACAGTAAAATTTAAACCGGGCGGGGAACTGTTAATGGTAATTTGGGAGAGCTCGGAGTAATTCGCCGTGACCGAATAACCACCGCCGGCCGGAACGGTGATCGAGTGGGCCGCCGCGCCCTGATCGGACCATCCGGTGAAAGTGTACATGCGGTTCGCGTGCAACTGCGGGGTTTCGGCGCTCAATTGATGCGTCTCGCCTTGTCCCCACACGAAATTGTAGTCGAGCCAGTTATCGCGGCCGTCGATCATCAGCTTCATCCCACCTGGATTCGACAGAATGCTGACGCGCACGCCCGGGACGAAAGCCGCCGTGAGGACGTCCGGTGTACCGGTGTTGGTCCCGGCCGTGTAGACCGCGTTCTGGCCCATGCCGTTGCTCCATCCGCTAAACACCCAATAGTTTCCAAGGAGATCCGCCTGAGGGGTCACCGCGCCGATGGTATGGTGCGATCCGGGGAGAAAATCCATCTGCCCGAAGCACAGCGGCGTGAAGCCCTGCGGCGCCAGGACCGGAAGACGCGTGAAATCGGGACCGCATGCGCCGCCGCCCGCGCTGGCCGCGGTTCCCGCAGTCGGGGTGTTGATGGGCGATCCGTCGATCAATACCTGTAAGCCCAGCGGGCTGGTTAGGAAATCTACTTCCTTGGCAAGCGAGAACTCGGGGATGATGACTATCGGTCCCGTGAGGTTGAGGCTCGAGAGGGACGTCTGTTGATTGCTGATGAGCCAGGCGTAGAACACCCATCCTGGATAGGCCACGGCGGCCAGCGTAATGGGGCCCGCGGGTAAGTAAACCAGAGCGCTATTCATGTAACACGTCTGATTTACATAAATGACGCCGGCGGCGCCTGCCTGCGGCGGCCCCCCTTGCCCCGGCGATGCGCTGCACGCGGCGGTGCCGTCGCCCGATACGGTCGCAAATGAAATGGCGACCAGATACGTGACGGTCACCTGCGCAATGAGGGACGTGAGCGAAGGATCGGCGGTGACCACGACCACCGCACCAGTGCCGCTGGGGAACTCCGCCGTGTTCGCCTTCCAGCCGCCGAACGTGAAGCGGATATTGTCGTTGTCCGCGCTTTGATAGGTGACGGGATTGAGATTCTGATCGAGCGCTAACAGAAACTGAACCACGTGACTGGAGCCCTGTACCCACTCAAACGTTTGAGTGGAGATAAAGGACGTGCCGTCCACGATAAACACCGGGCCGTTAGGCGTGGGAGGCGGAACGTTGGTCCCGATGGTGATGCTGGTGCGCGGTTGCGCAACCACGCTTCCGCAAATGATTAAGGCGAATAAAATCAGCCACGTAATACTTCTCATGAGCCCCTCTCGTATCTCGCGCGGCGCCTGATCCGTGGGCGCCGAATAGGACTATTCGACACATAGTCCCAATTGTGTAATCGGCAGCGGGTAAGCGAAGCTTTAACGGAGTTTACGGGCGTAAGGGCGCGCTCAGTGGAACACCTTAGGCGGGTCGTGTTGAGAGGGTTGTTGAGAAGAGAGTAGTGGTGAAAACACTACGTGGACGCAGCTTCACCGGTCAGTGAGCGAAGGCGGAAGCGAAAAAGACACTTCGGGTTTTCTGGCGGTAAGAGCCGCTGAACACGGCTGTGCTATCGAGGGTCGCGCGATCGACTGAGCCGCGCCAGAAGGGCCGATATTTATTTCATCAACAACATAAGGTCACGAAAACTCTCTCCGGCAGGCGACGAGATCGCCTGCCCCACATGGTCCACATTTTTATAACCGCTCCCTTTGGTCGCGGCTCATAATACATCGCAAAAAATCTGAACTGAAGCCGGCTTCACCCCGTCCGAATCCCGAACGGC
>Ga0182024_10001675_pt1 | contig 56244 bp, 44 predicted proteins | sample P32metaG_FD_120480 | JGI IMG/M metagenome (GOLD analysis project Ga0182024, IMG submission 120480) | Permafrost microbial communities from Stordalen Mire, Sweden - P3-2 metaG (Illumina Assembly) | ecosystem: Environmental > Terrestrial > Soil > Wetlands > Permafrost | place: Sweden: Stordalen...
CCAATTTTGGCTGCAGCCGCTTTTCGAGGCGGCTCTTGTTGCCGAGCGACGAGCCTGCTGAAAGCAGGCTGCAGCCAGGATTGGCCGCCCTACAAGGTCTACAGAAACTCTGAAACAGCTCTACTAGCACAGCGGGCAGATATCAGGCTATTTGACAATCAGCCGCGCGTTTCCGTGCTCCGGGAGAGTTGCCATTACCGCACCGATTTCGGCTTCCAGTTGCTCCATCTGAATCGGCTTGGTGACATAGCCGTCCGCACCCGCCGCCAGAAACCGCTCCCGGTCCCCCTGCATAGCGTGCGCCGTCAGCATGACGATAGGCGTGTGCACTCCGCGGTACGCATCCTGTCTCCGCAGGAACCTGGTGGCCTCCATTCCGTCCATTTCGGGCATCTGCACGTCCATCAGAATCACGTCGAAGCTCTGCTCACTGGCTTTTTCCACCGCCGCGGCGCCCGTGTCGGCAAGCTCCACGGTGTGCCCTCTCCGCTCCAGCAGGGTCTTCACCACGCGCTGATTTACCAGGTTATCTTCAGCCACCAGTATTTTCAGCGGCCCGAATGAAGCGATCCCCGCCGCGCGCGCCAGTTTGAGCAAGCCGGGCTGCGAATCGGCCTGCACCGCCAACCCCAGCTTGGCCGTGAACCAGAACGTGCTGCCCTCCCCGGGCTCGCTGGTGACGCCGATCTCGCCTCCCATCAGTTCCACCAGCCGCTTCGAGATGGACAGGCCCAGCCCGATGCCTCCGTAGTTCCGCGTGGTCGATCCATCGGCCTGGCGGAACGGCTCGAAGATAACCTGTTGCTGCTCCGGCGTCAGCCCGATGCCCGAATCGGAGACGATGAACTTCAGAACCGCGTCGTCGCCTTCCAGACTCTCCAGCGACGAGCGAATCATCACGAATCCCACGCTGGTGAACTTCAGCGCATTGCTCGCCAGATTCAGCAGCACCTGCCGCAACCGCACTGGATCTCCCATCACCATCGAAGGCACCGAATCGCCCGTGGAGTGCCGCAATTCCACTCCTTTTCGCTGGGCCACTATTTCCAGCGGACGAGCCGTTTCCTCCACCAGCGCGGCGATCGAGATCGGCACCGGGTCCAACGTCAGCCGTCCGGCCTCGATCTTCGAAAAGTCCAGGATATCGCCCAGAATCTCCAGCAGCGAACTGGCCGAATCGCGCGCGGTCTCGACGAAATCGCGCTGATCCATGGAAAGCGAGGTATCGGCCAGCACCGCCAGCATGCCCATGAAGCCGTTCATCGGCGTGCGGATTTCGTGGCTCATGTTGGCCAGAAACTCGCTCTTCAAGCGATTGGCTTCCTCGGCCCTCCCCTTGGCTTCGGCCAGTTCCGCGGTGCGCACGCGAACGCGCGTCTCCAGGTCGGACAGCACGTCGGCCAGCTCCTCGTTCAAACGGCCGCGATCGGAAAGCGCGGATTGCAACTCGCGGTAGGATTCGGACAGGCGCAACGCCATCCGGTCTACGTCCTGCATAAGATGGGCGATTTCCAGGGGAGCGTTGGCGGGAAGTTCCGAGGGCTCCAGCGTTCCTCCGTCCATCACCGCACGGCCGATGCGCTCCGCCAGTCCCTCCACCGGCTGGGTTAAGGATTTGCTCAACTGCCGCGCACCCACACTGGAAATCACGAGGCCGATCAGCACCAGGATCGCGGTCACCAGGTAGTAGCTGGTCGATTCGGCGACGATCACTTCCAGCGGCTGGGAGATGACGATGGTCCACCCGGATTTGGTGTGGGCCAGGCTGGTCAACATATCCACTTCGCGTTCGGCCTTCCCCGGGGTCCTCTCGGGTCTTTCCGTGCGAAACGCTTTTTTTGAGGAATTTGCGGCTTCCGCCAGCAGGGAGGAGTCGCGCAGGTTCTCGAGCGGCCCGAACGGCGCGCCGGCAGACGCGAAAATGACGCGGCTTTGCTGGTCCAGAATCAGCAACTCCGGTTGCTTCATGTAAGCGATGCTTTCGAGCAGTTGCTGGAAACGGGAGCAGCGCAGGGACCCGGCCACGATCGCCACAATCGCACCGCTCTGGTCCCGCACCGGTGCGCTCAGCATGACAATAGGATCGGTCCCCACCCCGCGCGCCAGGAAAACATCGGAGACAAACGGCCGGCCCGTCGCGATGGTCTGCTTATAGTAGTCGCGGTCGGCGAGGCTCATGCGCAGGAGCGACCGCCCATTGGCGCCATTGATTGGATCCGCCGCCGTCAGTGTCCCTTTCGCATCGAGCAGCGCGAGGGTTCGAAACGCCGGATACAGGGCGTGAAATTTCCCCAGCGCCGGCTGAGTTTGCGCGCCGGCCAGCGGCGGGCCGTCGAGCGTGTTTTCGAGCGCGAAGATGCCGGCTTGATTACGATCGATATAGTTGTCCAGGTCGCTGGTGACGCGCGACACCGCCTCCTGCAAATGGCCTCCGGCTTCGTGCTCCAGCCCTCCGCCCTGAACGAAGTTCAGCGCAATGCTCAACGTCAGGAAGGCCACTACCGTGCCAAGAACGAAGCCGCGGGTCAGATGCGCTCGCAGGGGAAGCACCGGTTGGGCCAGTGCGCGGACCCAGCGCCGCAGCCGGGTTATTCCGCTCAGCAAGTCGGCGAGCGCCACGTTCAACAGGCCGTTCAGAACATTCTTGCCGGCCACCGCCCACAGCGCTTCCGTCGGAATCCCTGCCCGTGAGTGCCCTAAGAACAGGATCAGCGGCGTGGCGATCAGAAGCCAGTACATGGCCGACGCATAGAGCGGCAACACGCGGCGCCGTGCCAGCAGCCCCACCACGCAGGCTTCCAGAGCGTGAGTGAACAGGAAGCCGTTTCCAAATGAATGAAACCAAGTTGGTATCTCCACCAAAACGGCCGTTAGAACACCGAAAACCGGCCCCAGCGTCAGGGCGATCAGCAGCGAAAATATCTCGCCAAAGGTTAGAGGCGCACCGCCGGGCAGGATCAGCGGGAAATGGTTTAGCGCCAGCCCGCCCAGGCCGGCGGCCAGGCACGCGAGGATTCGTCGATGTCGATGGAAAAGCAAGAGATGTCATTCACCTTGTCGGCAGAAACACCAGATTTCGTGAACCTGTTATAACAAGCAGGTGGCGCAATTTCGCGAACGCAATAAAGTGCATTACCGCTTATCGCACTGGCCCATCTGGATTTTTGTGTTTTTCCTTGCGCCGGGCCCTTTGATTTTCGATCTATTCGAAAAAGGCTTCGACCAGCGGATGCTGCTGTGGCTGGCGGCCGTGCTGGTGGGGACAGGGATCGCGGGGCTGCGAGGGCGGTTACCGGGAGTCGAGCCGAGGCCGTATATTCTTCGATTTACCGAGGATAAACCGAATCCTCTGTATCGCCGCGTCTGCTACACGTTCGCCTGGGCCGATCTGCTGAGCTTCGCGATTCTGAACCTGGCCGGCCTCGCCTACGCGGTCGCGACCGGCGTCTGGCATCTGCGCCAAATCTATGAAAATGCTTATTTTCCCCTGGCCATCGGGATCTGGATCTTGGGTTCGTTTGGTAAATTGCCGCGGATCCGCCCGTCTACCAAGGGGGAAGGAACGGAGCGGCGGTACTTTTACGGCACGGTCTGGGCCGTCTGCGCGGCGGAGCCCGTGCTGGGTATCTTATGGAAAACACTGCCTCGATCGCACGAGGCGGATATCGTCAAGCTGGCGGTGTTTGCTGGCATCCTGGTCGTCATGGGATTGTTGGCGCGATGGGGAGTTTTGCCGCGCACACAGGTAATCCAGGCCGGCGAATGGGCGATATCCGATTAACCCCAAGCTGACAGTTTGGGGCTACTTCCCCTCCACCGTAAACGCCAGCAACACATTCCCCGGCAACCCTCCCCACGCCGCATACCCCGACGGCGCGAATAACATGTTCCCCGCGATCACCGGCCCCGGCCCATCCATCGACCCGCCTTTTGCCGTAATCCCGTTGACAGTGGTGAACTCGCGAGTCGTGTCGAAATCCCAAATAATCTTGCCGTCCGCCGACGCATACGCCCGCAAATGCCCGTCCGCGCTCCCCGAAAATACCGCGCCGGGAATCGCCGAAATTGCCGCCGATTGCGCCGGACTACAATTCAGCCTCTCTCCGCACTCGGGCGGCTTCGCCTCCCACACTTTCTTGCCCGTCGCGACCTCGAACGCGAACAATCCTCCACCGGCCTTCGGGTCGAGAATCCTCTTCGGCGGCGTCCCGACGTATAAAAAACCTATGTCCGACAAAGCCGCGTACATATTTTTTCCGTCCGATGCCGACCCCCACTGAATTCCCCCCAACTCCGTCCCTTTTCCCAGTTGTGCACGCCACAAAATTTCGCCCTTGTTATCCGGATCCAGCGCATGAATGAACGCCGACTTCTGGCTCACCAGCAGCACTCGTTTTCCGTTCGCGAGCTTCACCAGAATCGGCGAGGCCCCGATATCGAAATCCGGTCCGATTTTCTCCCCAGGCCTGCATCCATGGTTTCGCCCCTCCATGCAGCCCATGTTGAAAACGTCATCTTCCGTCAGCTGCTTCACCCAGACGATATGGCCGTCCTTCATATCGAACGCAATCACCGCGTCACTGGTTTTGGTCGACGGATCGGTGAAGTTGTCGCCGGTGCCGGCGTAAATGAGACCTTTCTCCGCGTCGATCGTCGGAGCCGACCAGATGCTCGCCCCCGAAGGTCCCCACGTCTTGGCGCCCGCCGGATTCTTGCCCGTCACATGCGCTGCTTCGTCGATCGTGTACGTCTTCCAGATCACTTTGCCGGTCGCACCATCGAGCGCAACCAGCCCTCCGCGCCCCGAACAGCACTCGTAGTTCGGACTCATCGACGGACCTTCTTCGCCGTCGGTTAGCGGAACATAAACCCGGCCTTGATAAAACACCGGCGCACCGACGATCCTCGCACGGGACTGATCGTCGATATGGGTCTTCCACAGCAGTTCTCCGCTCGATGCGTCGAGCGAGTAAGCGTTCCCTCTTTGGTCGCCAAAAAACACGACATTCCTTTGACCGACGCCCGCAATGGTGAGCGCCGTCCGCACCGGCGCCTCCGCTTGAAATTCCCAATACTCGCAACCCGTCGCGCCGTCGAGCGAGTAAATGGTGCGATTCGCGCTGGGAACGAACACTCGCCCACCGTAAACGCTGGGAGGACCGTTCGAAACGAAGGTCCCTGGAAACGCAAAGGCCCACTTGAGCTTAAGATTCGGGACTTGCGCGGCCGCAAGCCCGAGTGGCTGATAGCGCGTGTTCTCGGCGTCCGCTCCCCAGCCGCTCCACCCAGGAGACGCAACAAAGCGCCCCGGGGCGCAGTTGTTCACCCGCGCGTTCGCGCCACCCACTTTGCTTCCCAGAAACTCGGCCACGCTCGACTTTTCCTCAGCCGTCAACAGCGCTCCCTGATCTTTCATGAGCCCCGATTCGAGCGCCCGCACAATGCTCGCCGACGCCATCTGACGCAGAGCCGCGGGTGCAGGCGCGCGCGTGTCCGCCGACCGGTCGTGACACAACGCACACCGCTGTTTATAAACCGCAGCCCCATCGGGCGGCGCGAACGCGAGGAAAAATAAAAGGGTTGGAAGCAACATGTTGCTCCAGTTAACATATCACCTCGGCCATCGACCGCTTTATCCGATGTTCCAGCCCCATGCGTAAGAGACTGCGTGAAAACCGCGGTGCTGACCGCTCCTGCTGGTCGCGGCTCCATTTGTCTTGATGAATCCTCAAGGCTCGAAATAGAGCCGCGACCTGCAGGAGCGGTCCAGGCCGACTTTTCACACAGACTCGTAAGCTTGGGGTTAGCGCGGGCGTCGGGGCTATCGCGGCGGCCCGCCTCTACCCGGCTGCCTCGGCTGCGTTGCCTGCGCCAGCAGCGCTTCAAATTCGGCCTTCGTCATCTTGAGCTTCTCCGGATGCGCCGCCACCCACTTTCCCAGCGCCGCAAATTTCTCCGGCGTCCAACCGCCTTCAAACGACGCTCCGTTCTTCCCCTGACTGTTCAATTCAAAATTAAACGCGTCCTGTAGATTGGTGAACTCCGCTTTATTGACCGCCGCGCCCGCCAGCGCAGCGGGGACAAAAATAACCCCGTCCTGCTTGGCGATCACCAGGTCGCCCGGCAACACCACCGCGCGGCCGATGCGGATGGGAACATTGAGCCCGGTCAATTGCATCTCCCTCCACGCCGACGGATCGTAGCCGCGGAAAAATCCATTCAGATGCGCGATGGCCCGGTTCTCTTCCGCATCTCGAATGCCCGCGTCGAACACAAATCCCGAATGCGTGTGCGCGGCAATCCCGCTGCCCAGGTTTGACCCAATGAGAGTTCCTTCGACGATCTTTCCAAATCCGTCGGCCACCATCGTGTCGCCCATTTGCAGTTCGTTGATCACCCAGCTGTTCGTGCCGCTGACGCGCCCCTCCTTCGTTCCTTCCGCTGCAATCGCCGACCGCATGTCCGGCCTGGACGGCATGAACTGCGCCGTCAGCGCCCTGCCCGCAAACGGCTTGTCGATGTGCAGCGCCTGCCAGCCGCCTTCAAACTGATTCACGTAGCCCTGGCCGCGCAGATAATCCCAGATGTCTTCAATCGTGACGTCGAGCGCGCGTTCGAGAAGATTGTCGGCGACTTTCGGACGTCCATCGGGAAACCGCTCGCCGGTCCATCCCGATGTATAGAACATCATTTGTTCCCTGGTCTGCTTGATCTGGGCAAACGCTGTCAGGTTGCAACCAATCAAAATCGTAAAGATGATCTTCTTCATGGAGTTCCTCTTTCTCCATTACTTATAGCATCTATACTGAATCGCAGATGCCTGTGCGCGTTCTCGGATTCCTTCTAATGCTGGTTGGCGACTGGCCGCAATTCCTGGGCCCCACCCGCAACGGCGTGTCAGGGGAAACTGTCAACTGGCCCGCATCCGGTCCATCCATCCTGTGGCGGAAGGATGCCGGTGAAGGCTTCGCCGGGCCCGTAGCCGCGAATGGAAAGGTGATTTTCTTCTATCGCCAGAACGGCAAGGAGGTCGTCGATAGCCTCGATGCAAATTCCGGCGCAAGAATCTGGTCCTACGATTACCCCACCACTTATCGCGACGATTTCGGATTCGATGAAGGCCCCCGTTCCGCGCCAGCCATTGCCGACGGGGCTGTGTTCACGTTCGGTGCACAGGGCGTGTTATCGGCAATCGATTTCGCGACCGGAAAAAAGCGCTGGAGCGTCAACACAGGAGCAAAAAAAGGCTGGTTCGGCGTCGCCGGTTCGCCTCTGGTCGAAGGCGGAAAAGTGCTGGTTAACATCGGCGGTATCGCCGCCTACGACGCGAAAACCGGAAACGTCGCATGGAGAGCCACCAACGATGAAGCGAGTTATTCATCGCCAACAGTGGCCACCATCAATGGCGCACGCCACGCATTCTTTTTCACGCGCGCAGGCCTGGTCGATCTCGATCCATCGAACGGACAGGTGCGATTCTCATTCCCATTCCGCTCCCGCGCCTCGGCATCGGTCAACGCCGCCACGCCTCTGGTGATCGGCAATCAGGTGTTCGTCTCGGCCAGCTACGGCACCGGAGCGGCACTGCTGGAAGTGAATGGATCTGAATATAAAAAAATCTGGGCCAACGACGATTCCATGTCGAATCACTACTCGACATGTGTCTATCGCGACGGATATTTATACGGCTTCCACGGCCGCCAGGAAGAAGGACAGGCATTACGCTGCGTGCAATTGCGAACCGGTAAAGTAATGTGGGACGTCGATGGTTATGGAGCGGGAACGGTCACGCTGGCCGGAGACAAACTGCTGATTTTGCGCGAAAACGGCGAGTTAGTGTTGGCGCCCGCAGTACCCGATGGATTCCATCCCTCGACAAAGGCTCCCATTTTGAGCAAAGTCACGCGTTCGTATCCGGCACTAGCGGACGGAAAGCTGTACGCCCGCGATGAGAAAACGCTAGTATGCGTCCGGCTTAAGTGATCCCCACGCTTAACCCATGTCTTTTGTCGTCATCCGCGTTCATCCGTGTTCATCGGCGGCCAATTTGCTTTTTCACCGCGCAGACGTTTCTCAACGCTTGGCCGACGGTAGAAGTAGGACGGACGCCAGAGGCTCGACTAAGAAGATTGCTTGCCGCCGATGAACACGGATAAACGCGGATGAAGACAAAGCCATGCCCTCGGAACCGCATGATGTCAGTCCGGAGACAGCGATCGCACTGCTTCTTCCAACACACGTGTCCCTTCGGCCGGCTCCAGATCCGGATTGAACGGAATCGGTTTGCCGATGTGGATCGATAGAGCGTCGGACCGGAACCATTTGCCCGTGCTCATGCCGCCTAAGTAAACAGGCAGCGCGTCGCACTGCAATTCCTTCCACAACATGCCTGCGCCTTTTTGAAATGCGTGCATCAGGCCGTCCTGGGTTCGTTTTCCTTCCGGAAAAACCAGGACGTGAAATCCCCGGTCCATGGCGCGGCCGGCGTGTTGGAAGCTCTTGCGAAAATTTCCCAACTGCGGCAACGGAAAGACGTTAAACAACGCGGTGATCAGGAAATACGCGGGCGGTCCGCAGAGATTCAGGAACCAGTTGCCGAGGTTGCGCGCCTTCCGCAAATTGAGCATCATTTCACCCGCCATAGCCACCGCAACGTGGCGCCGCATTTTTCCCGGCAGCGCATAGAGAATAAGCGGAACATCGTAAACCGTGACGTGGTTGGAGACGATCAGCACAGGTTTTCTTGGGGCCTCGGCCCGCACGACCCGTGGGTTGCCGAGCACCGCGACGAACGCTCGCATCACCGTTTCGATGAACAGTACGCGAATCGCGGACTGAAGCCGCGTCCAGGGCCAAGTGGGGTAGATATTTTCGTCGCCTGATTCGGGCTTGGCGCTGCCGCTGAGCAAACCTCTAAGCTGGCCCAGTGTCTGCACCTGGCTGTACGATGCGTCGTCGATCTCGACGCCGAACTGACTTTCAATCGCCGCTTGTAACTCCACCCGTCCCAGGCTGTCGAGTTGGAGGTCTTCGGAATCGGGAACTCTGCCCTTGATCCGCTCGATGATGTCGGTCAGCACTCGGGGTGCGGTCCCGGCGGCGACTTCACGACGCAGAATCTTGCCGCTGGAAGTGCGCGGCAAATCCGGATCGGGCCAGATCATCCATCGCCTGATCCGCTGATAACCAGCCAGTTCCGCATTCGCCGCACGGACTGCTTCCGCAGCATCGTCCGGATGGCGAAGCACCAGCGCGGCGACCGCTTCGCCGTCGGATTCCACCACGGCGGCGGCTTTGATCAACGGCTGGCGGAGCAGCGCGGCTTCCAGGTCCTCGGGATAAATGTTCAAACCGGCGGCAGTGACGATGACTTCCTTCTTGCGACCTTTGAATTTCAGGTTGCCGGAGGCATCCTGCGTGGCTAGGTCGCCGGTCGCAAGCCATTCCGATTCCTGGGTCTCGATGCGTCCACCTTGCCAGGTGGATTTGGAAACGGTGTCGCCTCGCACCAGGATTTCCCCGTCCGGGCCCAGGCGAATTTCACGTCCCGGCAGAACCTTTCCGATGCTGCCTTGCGAAGCGTGAAAAGGATGATTGAGACTGACCAAAGCGGCGGTTTCGGTCATGCCATAACCTTGAATGACAACGAATCCCAGGGTGTTCCAGAAACGCTCGAGGTTTTCTGGCAAGGTTGCCCCGCCACAGATGAGCGCCCAGAACTTGAAGCCGAACATCCGATGGATTCCGCGAAAATGCCACCATCGTCGCCAGGCGGGAAAACCCTTTGCGTTGTCGATGTTGACATTTAAATGGGATTGCAGAATTTCCAGCACCCGGGGCACGGCGACCAACACGGAAATACGCTCATCGTGAATCGTTTGTATGAGATCGCCGGGTATCAGGCGGGATTCGAAATGAACTTCGGCGGCCAGCAGAGCGGGAATCCAGATACCCATAAACTGCCCAAATACATGACTTAGCGGCAAAGTGTGAAGGAATCGTAGAGGGTGGAAGATGCGCTCATATTTCAAGTATTTCTGCATCTCCTGCTCGATAGGTCGAAGACTGGCAAGGATATTTCCGTGCGTGTGGACGACGCCCTTGGGATCGCCCGTGGTGCCGGAGGTGAAGACGATCTGGACTGGGTCAGTTTCGGAAAGTCCATCAATTGCGCCCGCCGTTGTCGTCGGAAGCGAGGCAAAGTCTTCAAAAACGAAGCCGTTTGCGAACGACTTCAGCTGTTCGCGGCTGCCGGTAACCAGTTTGGGATCAATCTCTTGAGCCACGCGATGAGCGAACGCTTCGGAACCCGCCAGATCGATCGGCACGGGCACCACGCCGCGCAGGAGGCAGCCGAAAAACGCTCCGATCCAGGGTGCGCCGTTCTCGCCCCATATCAGGACGCGGTCACCCTTGACGATCCCTCGGGCATCCAGAAGGGCGGCGAAGCGGCCGCAGAGGTCGGCGAGGTTCTTATAGGAGGTTACTTCCTTCCGCAGCCCGTGGCGGGCGACGACGGCGATCTGGTCGCCATGGCGGTAGAAGTCGTCGACCAAAGATGCCAGATGGGGTCTCAAACGCATCGCTATGATACCAAGCACGGCTGCGGTACTCTACTCCTTATGACGATCAGGCTGCTTCCTCTTTTCCTGCTTCTTTTCTCGGCGACGGCTGCCGTTCCTACGCCGGAGAGCCATTTTGGGCACAAGATCGGCGTCGATAACGAGCTGCTGGATTGGGCCAAGGTCGTTTCCTACTTCGAGGCGCTGTCGAAATCCAGCGACCGGATCAAATTTCTGGAGTTGGGAAAAACCGTTGAAGGGCGGACGCAAATTGCGGCCGTAATCTCGTCGCCGGCCAACATCAGGAACCTCGAACATTATCGCGACATTCAAATGAAGCTGTCCGATCCGCGGAAAACCAACGCCGCGGAGGCGGCAAAGCTCGAACTCGAAGGCAAAATGATCGTCATGATCACTTGCTCGATTCACGCGACGGAAGTCGCTTCGACGCACACGGCGGTGGAGTTTGCTTACCGGTTGCTGACGGAAGACAACAATCCGAAATTTAAAACGATTCTGGACAACGTGATTATTCTGCTGGAGCCGTCGCAGAATCCGGATGGCGTGGACATCGTGACCAAGTGGTATCGGAAGACGCGAGGGACGCAGTGGGACGGGACTTCCCCGCCCGAGCTGTATCACCACTACGTGGGTCACGACGATAATCGCGACTGGTACATTTTCACGCAGCCGGAGACGCGGAACACGGCGAACCTGGAGAACAAGTGGCATCCGGAGATTGTGTACGACGTGCACCAGATGGGTCCGAACACGGCGCGGATTTTCGTTCCGCCATGGATGGATCCGGTGGACCCGAATATCGATCCGATTCTGGCGAGCATCTGCAACATGATCGGCACGGGGATGGCAGTGGATCTGGCGGCGGCGGGGAAGACGGGGATCGCGATGAATGCGATGTACGATTTCTGGTCGCCGGCGAGGCAGTATCAGGCGTATCACGGAGGGGTGAGGATTTTGACGGAGTCGGCGAGCGTGAAGCTGGCTACGCCGATTAAGATTACGCCGGCCGATATCACGGAGAATGCGCTAGGCTACAATCCGCGCGAACGGAGCTGGAATTATCTGAACCCTTGGATGGAAGGGACGTGGCGGCTTAGGGACATTATCGATTACCAATCGATAGCGTTTGAATCGCTGCTGTATCAGGCTGCGGTCAGGCGGTCGGACATGCTGCGGTATTTTTACGAGATCAACAAGCACAACGTGGAGCGCGCGACCCCCAATGCGTTCGTGATTCCGGCGGCGCAGGGCGATCCAGGGGCGGCAAAGAAGATGCTGGAGACGCTGGCGTTTGGGGATACGGAGATTGAACGGGCTTCCGAGTCATTCTCAGCCGATGGAAAGCAGTTCGCGGCCGGCAGTTATGTGATCCACATGCAGCAGCCGTTTTCGGGGTGGGCCAAGACGCTGCTGGAACGGCAGGATTATCCGGATTTGCGGCTGTATCCGGGAGGTCCTCCGAAACGGCCTTACGATGTGACGGCGCAGACTTTGCCGATGCAGTTTGGGGTCGACGTGGTGACGGTGAAAGATTCGTTCCGCGCAAATTTGAAGCCGGCTTCGGGGTATGCATTTGCGTTGGACCACGCTGTGGGCTCGGGAGCGATGGCGGCTACCGACGTCTATTCGTGGAAAGAAGTCGCGAAGATCTGGAAGTCGGGGAAGCCGGTTTATCGCGATCCTTCGACGGGGGATTTTTTCGCGTCGGCGGGAAGTGGATGGAAGGAAATGAAATCGCCGCGCATCGGGCTGTACATGTCGTATCAGGCGAGTATGGATGAGGGGTGGACACGGTGGCTGTTCGACGATTTCGGAATTGCCTATAGGAGCCTGCACGATTCCGATATGCAGTCAGGGTATGTGCTGATGCAGGACTTCGACACGATTGTGATTCCGGATCAGGCGGCGCAGCAGATTGCTCAGGGATATCGGGCCGCGGCGATGCCTCCAGAGTTTTGCGGAGGGTTAGGTGCGAAGGGGGCGGCGGCTCTGAAGGATTTCGCTACGGCTGGCGGAACGGTCATTTTTCTTAATCATGCGTCGGATTATGCGACGGAGGTTCTCGGAGTAAAGGCGAAGAATGTGCTGCGAGGGGTCGCGACGAAAGATTTTTATTCGCCTGGATCGTTGTTGAATGTGTCGCTCGATTTGAAGAGTCCGCTGGCGTATGGGATGCCGGAGAAGATTACGTTGTGGAGTGAGCAGTCGCCGACTTGGGAGACGGATTCAGGGGTTGTCGCGAAGTATCCTGCGTCGGGAGTGCTCGCGTCAGGATGGCTGTTGGGGGAGAAGTTTTTGGTTGGAAAAGCCGCGCTGCTGGACGTGCCGGTGGGACAAGGTCATCTGATTTTGTTTGGGATGCGGCCGCAGTATCGGGGGCAGAGCTATCAGAATTTCAAGTTGTTGTTCAATGCGCTGGTGGCGTATCTGTAGAAAACATTTCACGCAGAGGCGCAGAGCTCGCAGAGCAGACGAAGAGCCGCCGAGGTATATAATGCCTCCATCATGTGTAAGCATTCGCATTCGCACGAACATCCCACGCGGCGGAACCTGCTTTCGACCATTATTCCCGGGGCGATTCTTGCGTCCGACGCCTTTTCGCAGAGTGCGCCGAATATGGCGGAACGCTATCGCAAGATGTCGGCCGATTACGAGAAGAAGGGGCTGGCGGAGCCGTATAAAGGCATCACGACGAACGGCACGGTCGAGCCCGGGCTGTTCCCGCTGCATTCGACGGGCGTTTCGACCGAGCCGGTTCGCAATGCGGCGGAGAGATTTCTGGCCTCACTCACCAAAGAGCAACGTGACCGCACGATGTTTCCGATCGACGATCCGGAATGGCGAAAGTGGATGAACCAGCACTTCTACGTCAGGCAGGGCGTCAGCATGAAGGAGATGACGGAGGCGCAGCGCGGGGCGGCGTTCGCGTTGCTCTCGGCGTCCTTGAGCGCTCGCGGCATGAAGCTGACGCGCGACATCATGAAATTGAACGAAACGCTGGCGGAGCTTTCCGACGATCACGAATTTCTGGGCGAGGGGTTTTACTATTTCACGGTGATGGGCAAACCGTCGGCTACCGAGCCCTGGGGATTCCAGTTAGACGGGCACCACGCGATCATCAATTATTTCGTGCGCGGCGACCAGGTGGTGATGACGCCGTATTTCACGGGGTCGGAACCGGTGACGGCGACATCGGGAAAATACAAGGGCATCTCGATTCTTCAGGACGAACAGAATCAGGGCTTGGCGATGCTGCTGGCGCTGGACGAAAAGCAGCGCGCCAGGGCGGTGCTGAATCCGAACAAGACGAAGAACTACAACCTGACCGAGGCTTGGCAGGACAACGTTGTTCTGGATTATGCGGGAGCTCGTATGGAGGATCTTACGCCGCAGCAGCGCAGGAAGCTGCTGGAACTGGTGGAGCTGTACGTCGGCAATATGGACGAAGGACATGCGCGGGTAAAGATGGACGAGGTGATGCGGCAACACGAACGCACGCATTTCGCGTGGATCGGCGGATGGGAATCAAACAGCGTGTTTTACTACCGAATCCACAGTCCGGTGATTCTGATTGAATTCGATCATCAGACGCCGGCGAATCTGCGAAAGTTCGCGAAGGATCCGAACGCGCCGACCAGGGAGCACATCCATTGCGTGGTGCGGACGCCGAATGGGAACGATTACGGTAAGGATTTGCTACGGCAGCACTATCTTTCGCACGTGCATGTGTAGGCCGTGATCCCCGCACTGACGCGCGGGGTTATAACCCCGTGGCGTGAGCCCGGGGATTCGGTGTCACGCCGACTGATCTGGCGTCAGCCAGCGGAACAGGAACAGGTGGCGACCGCAGAGGGAGCAGCGGTAGGGCAGAAGAATCCAGTGCACGGCCTGTTCGAGCGCGTTCCGGACGCCGACGCATCTGAGGTCGACCGAACGGCAGTTGGGGCAGCGTGCGGAAAACACCTCAGGCGCCCGTCTTCGCGGCGCTTCCGGTGGAAGTGGCAAGAGCGTTGCGGAAACCCTGGCCGGAGACGGCGACCTTGGGTTGAGTGCCACGCGCACCATCGTGACGGCTGGCTTCGCGCGCGGCTTCAATCTGCTCCGGCGTTCTCAAGTCGGGTTCGGAAAGGCGCACCTTGCTCCGTTCGCGCGAAACCTGACGCTTGTGACGCTTCGCTAATCGCTTGTCCATATTTCTTAAACCCCACTTCTACACTACACCCTCGCGGAAATCGCTATGATACTTGGGTGTTCAAGAACTTTGTTGTTCCGGTAATGTTGGCCGCGTTGGCGACGGCCCAGCCTCCCGCACAGCCTCCGGCGGGGGGAAGAGGCGGTCGAGGTGGAGGAGGCGGCGGTGGTGGATTCGCGAATGCCTTTCCCCAGCATCCTCCAGCCGATCCGGCGATGGTGGAGCGAGGCAAGGCGCTGTATGGCGTGAACTGCCAGTTCTGCCACGGAAGCGACGCGCGTGGAGGCGAGGGCGGGCCGAACCTGATCCGCGCCGAGATCGTGTTGAACGATCAGAATGGCGAACTGATCACGCCAGTGGTTCAGAACGGGCGTGTCGATCAGGGGATGCCCAAGTTTCCGATGACCAACGCCCAGGTCGCCGATATTGCCGCTTTCATCCACAGTTTTCGCGTGGCCGGATATGACGCATCGCGCATGAAGCCTCCAACGATTGTGGTGGGCGACGCGGCCGCGGGCGAAACCTATTTCAAGGCGAAGTGCGCGACTTGCCATTCGGTCTCCGGCGATCTGAAGGGAATCGGCGCGAAGTACACGGAAGATCCTCGGGCGCTGCAACAGATATTCGTCATGCCGGGAGGTGGAGGACGGGGACGCGGAGCGACGGCCGGTAATGTTCCTCCGACCACGGTGACGGTAACGACTGTGACGACAGCCGGGGCGGCGGGGAAAAGAGTCGAAGGGCGTCTGGTGCGCGTCGACGATTTTATTGTCACGCTGGCCGACGCCGATGGCACGCAGCAGACGTTCCGTCGCGACGGCGACAAACCGAAGGTCGAGATTCACGATCCGCTGCAACCGCACAAAGACCTGCTGCGTGTTTATAGCGACAAAGACATTCATGACCTGACTGCGTACCTGGTGACCGTGAAATGAAAATCTTTTTTTTGGGCTCGTTGGTAACGGCGATGGCGTTCGCGCAGGGACCTCTCGATCCGGCGCTGTTGTTGAAACCTTTGGGCGACTCGTGGCCGACGTATTCGGGCGATTATAGCGGAAAGCGATATAGTTCGCTGACGCAGATCAACCAGTCGAACGTGAAGAACCTGACGCTGGGATGGGTGACGCGCGTGACCAGCGGAGCGGGTGGAGGGGGACGCGGAGCGGCGCCGGTGATCGTGGGCGGGGTCGCCACCACCGATTCAAGCGGCGGAGGCGGCGGTGGAACGAACATCCGCGCGTCGATTCTGGAAATAAATGGAATCTTGTATTTCTCAACGCCCGATAATGCGTGGGCAGTGGACGCACGCGACGGCCACGAGTTGTGGCATTTCTTCTGGCGCACGAAGGGCGGCACGCACATCGGCAATCGAGGCCTCGGGATGTGGGGCAACTGGCTGTACATGGAGACTCCGGACGATTATCTGGTGTGCCTGGACGCGAAGACGGGAAAGGAGCGGTGGCACAAGGAAATCGCCGACTTCAATCTGCAATATTTCTCGACCATGGCTCCGATTGTGATCGGCAATCACATTCTGGTGGGCACGGGCGACGATCTGGATGAGCCGGGCATGCTTCAGTCTTTCGATCCGGAGACGGGGGACGTCCAATGGAAGTTTTTTTCCGTTCCAGTAAAGAAGGACGACCCGGCCCTGGCTACTTGGGGCAATTTCGATACGGCGAGCCATGGCGGGGGCAATATCTGGATCCCCGGGGCTTACGATCCGGAGACGCATCTTTATATCGTCGGCACGGGCAATCCGTCACCGGCGTACATGGATTCGCCGGGACGCATGGGCGACAACCTGTATACCTGTTCGATTGTCGCGATCAACGTCGATACGGGGAAGGTCGCGTGGCATTATCAGACCTCGCCTCACGACACGCACGACTGGGATTCGACGGAGACACCGATTCTGGTGGATGGAGAATTTAATGGCAAGCCTCGCAAGATGGTGCTGCATGCGAGCCGCAACGGATATTACTTCACGCTGGACCGCGTGACTGGCGAGCACCTGGTAACCAGCAAGTATTCCGATACCGCCAATTGGGCGAAGGGGCTGAATAAAAATGGCCAGCCGATGCGCGATCCGGAGAAAGATTCGACTGTTCCAGGCGCGCTGGTGTCGCCGAACAATGGAGGCGCGACGAACTGGCCTCCGCCCGCGTATTCGCCGGACACGGGATTGTTTTACGTGCCGTCGAACGATTCTTACGCGATGTACTACTTGACGGAAACCGATCCGCGAGGCGCGATGGGATTGGGCGGCAAGGATGAACTGGGCGTCGGATCGATGGGCGCGTATCTGACGGCGATCGATTACAAGACCGGGAAGGTCGCGTGGAGGCATCGTTATCCAGGCACCGGTGGGAATCTCGGCAACGGTCCACTGGCGACAGCAGGCAAGCTGTTATTCTGCGGAGACCTGAGCGGCAACCTGGTGGCGTACGATCCGGCGAATGGAAAAATCCTCTGGCACACGCGGCTTGGGAATGTGTCGAACGCGCCGGAGACGTACATGCTGGACGGGCACCAGTACATCCTGATCGCGGCCGGCGATACGCTGTTCACATTCACGCTTTACTAGGGGCCTATCGCAGACAGATCGTTAGCATCCCCTCCTTCACAGTCGGGGTTCCGTGTCAGAACTGGGAGCAGTCTCAGTAGTTCCAACAGAACCCCGACAGTCATGGAGGGGACATCACAGTAACCATTTCTCCGCGACAGGCCACTACTAAGCTGTTCCAGCGATTGTGTTAGCGGAGATTTCCCGTCTGTCCGCATGCTCACACGCATGGCGGTTCAACGGAACCGCGACTGTCAGGGAGCGGACGCCCGCGGGAAGGCGTCAGTTGACAGATCCGAACACAACGGTATAAGCTGACCGTTGCGGTTTGAGTCGTTTCAAGGCACGACCCTGCGAATTTTTCCATGTCGATTCAATCTCTTATTACCGATGCCTTACAGGCGGGCGAAGGCATCGTCCGCCTCGCGCCCTGTTGGGTTCCTCGTGCATTTATGATGCCGGGCGGAAGACTTAAACTCGATCCGCGAGACCTCTACGCTTACGGCGCGCACCGCGGAGGCATCGACGAGCGATGGTTCTCGTCGACGACCAAAGCCGCGAATGGTCCGTTGACGGGAGCAGACGAGGGGCTTAGCTACATCGAGTTTCAAGGCAAGAAGGCTCTGCTCAAAGAGGCGATCGAGACGGTGGGCGATCAGTTTCTGGGCTCGGCCGTGATCGAGAAATACGGCGGCTGGAATCTGCTGTGCAAGTTTTTTGACAACCTGGGACCGATTCCGCATCATCTTCATCAGAACGATGAGTTCGCTGTGCGCGTCGGGCAAAAGGGTAAGCCGGAAGCCTATTATTTTCCGCCGCAGTACAACTTCAAGGACAATCATTTTCCTTACACGTTCATGGGGCTCAATCCGGGGACGACCAAGGACGATGTCCGGCGCTGCCTTAACAAATGGAACGAGGGCGATAACGAAATTCTGTATCTTTCGCGCGCTTACAAGCTGAAACCGGGCTCGGGATGGCAGATCGATGCGGGGATTCTGCATGCGCCCGGGTCGCTGGTGACTTACGAGCCGCAGGTCAATTCCGATGTCTTCGCGATGTATCAATCGCTGGTCGAAGGACGCGGCGTGCCGTGGGATCTTCTGGTCAAGGACGTTCCGCCCGAACATCATCACGACTTCGATTACCTGATCGAAATGCTGGACTGGCCCGCCAACACCGATCCAAAGTTTGCCGAGCACCGCCTGTTCCATCCGAAGCCGGTGCGTCCGCATGAAGAAACCGAGCCGTGCGGCTATCGCGAAAATTGGGTGGTCTATTCGACGCAGTATTATTCGGCGAAGGAGCTGACGGTGCTGCCCGGAAGGTCCGCCACGATCCGCGACGGGGTGGCGTATGGGACGATCCTGACGCAGGGCGTCGGTACGTTCGGCAAACACGATATTGAGACGCCGAGCTTGATCCGGTTCGGTGAAATGACGCAGGATGAGTTGTTTGTGACCGCGGCGGCGGCGCAGAACGGCGTGGTGGTCACGAATCGGAGCAAGACCGAAAATCTGGTCATGCTGAAACACTTTGGGCCGGGGAATCCGGACGCACCGGGCGCTCGATAAGACATTTTCACGCCAAGGCGCAAAGACGCAAAGAAGAACCTTAGAAGTCCAGCTTGTCGATGTTCTTCTTATCGATCAGCAGCGGCGCGCCTAGAATAATCTGGCTTCCGCTTATTTCGAGGGCGCCCAGCCGCCCCGCCTGAATCGACGTGGCTCCCGCTGGGATTTTATTCTGACTGAGCATCGTGCCGGCGTAGACCGTAAGATATCCCAGGTTTTTCGTGTTCCACAAAAAAATCGTCTGCACCACGCCATCGTGAATATATGGCTTGCAGATCCCCGGGAGCGACAGGCCGATCACGTCGACGTCCTTTCGCCCGGTTTGCCGCATCGCCTCGCCCGCGCCGGGAACGGCCGGAGCGGAGATGGCCATGATCAGCTTCACAGTTGGGTGCACCTTCATAATGGTCTGGGTTTCCGCGAACGCCTTGTCGCGATCGTCGTCCGAGGGGCGAATCGTGACTAAATTGAGGCCGGGATGTTTTTCCTGAACTCTCTTTTTGATAAATGCGATCCACTGATTTTGATTCGCGGCGCTCAGCGCTCCGGTGATAATGGCGAAGTCGCCCTTGCCACCGAGCAGGCGAGCCGCCTCGTCGGTCAGGGCGTTGCCGATTCCTTCGGGCGTAGCCTGATTTAGAAAATATTCTCGCGCGTCGGGCTCCGCATCGGCATCCCAGGTGAGCACATGAATTCCTTTCTGTCGCGCCTTGCGCAGAACCGTCGAGATGCCCGCCTGATTTTCGACTGCCACGGCGATCGCGTCGACGCCGCGCGTAATCCAGCTCTCGACGATTTCGTTTTGCTTGGCCGCATCGAGACCGGTCGGGCCGTCCCAGATCAGTTCGACCCCCAGTTCGCGCGCGGCTTCTTCCGCACCGATACGACAGCTCACAAAGTAGGGATCGCCCTTGGCCTTCGGCATCACGGCAATCACCGGCGTGTGGGTGGTTGTGGCGACGGCCGGAGCTTTCAGCGATCGCACCAGCCACACATTCGCGCCAGCGGTAATCAGCGCTCCGGTTAAAATCGCTGCACAAAGAATCGCCAGCTGACTATTTTTCATCTCACTTGCCTCTTCCTCTCCTGATTTAGTTTTCGCACGCGCCCGGGCGCGATCGATCGCGATCGTCAGCACCAGCACAACGCCGGTCAAAATTCCGGTCAGTTCCGAAGGCAGCGCGGCAAGGTGGAGGCCGTTCTGCAAAACCGAAATGGAAAACAACCCGAGCACGGTGCCGAGAATCGTCCCGCGCCCGCCCGCAACCGACGCGCCTCCCAACACCACGGCCGTGATCGCATCCAGCTCGTAGCCGGTGCCCGCGTCCGACTTCGCCTGTCCAAGATGCGCAACATAAATGATCGCCGCAATGCTTGCCGCGAGGCCCGACAGAAAATATACCTGGCCCACGCGCCATGCCACGGAGATGCCCGCGTAACGCGCCCCGTCGCCGGCAAACCCGATGGCGTACAAGCCGCGTCCGATCACGGAGCGATGCAGCAGGATGGCGTAACCGATGATCGCAATCACCAGCACGGGCAGCTGCGCGGGAACGCCGAACACATACCCCTGCCCCAGAAATAGAAACGACTTCGAAAATCCCGAGTAATTCACCGCCCCATGGGTAATCCCCTCGGCCATGCCCCGGAATGCGGAGAATGAGCCCAACGTGACGATCAGGGGAGGGATTTTGAACTCAGCGATCAGCAAGCCGTTCAGCGCCCCACCGGCGCACCCAATGGCCAACGTCGCGAGCGATGCCGTCACGATCGACCAGTGCCAGTCCATCACCAGCGATCCGAACACGACCGCGCAGAGGCCCATCATCGATCCCACCGAAAGATCGATACCTCCGGTGATGATCACCGGCGTCAATGCCAGCGCCAGCAATCCCAGTTCCACGCTGAGCCGCACGACCTCCATGAAGTTCGCGGCGGTCAGAAAGTGCTGCGCGACGGCGGAGAAGATCGCGATCTCCGCGGCCAGCGCCAGCAACACCATCCATTCGCCGTTGGGGAACCAGCGTTTAAGCCGTGCGTTCCGCAAAATCGCCTCGTAAACGCGCGCCGAAGCGCGAGCGCACCGCGTCGAATCCCACCGCGGACAAAATGATCAGCCCCTGAATGGCACGCTCCCAATACGCGCTGAATCCGAGAAACGTCAGCGCAGGGCTGATGATTCCGAGCAGAACCACGCCCAGCAGGGTTCCCTGAATGCTTCCCCGCCCGCCCGTAATCGCCGTCCCGCCCACCACGACCGCGGTGATCACCTTCATTTCCATACCCAGCCCGGCGTTGCTCGGCACCTGATTAAAGCGGATGGAGTTCAGCAGAGCGGCGCAGCCGGTCAACGCTCCGGTGAAGGCAAAAACCGAAAACGTCACCAGCGCCGAATCGATTCCCACCAGGCGAGCCGCGTTCTCGTTCGATCCCGTCGCGTAGATGGCGCGTCCCGCGGGCAGGTTTCGCAATCCCCACCCGATGCCGATGGCCAGCGCGCCAGCCACCACGAACGTGATCGCATTGCTGGCCGCCTGCGTGGTCCCGAGCCATTGGAAATTGGCCGGCAGATCCTGCACCCAGGCGCCCTGCGTGATCCACCGCAGAGCATCGCGAAACGCGACCATCGCCGCCAGCGTCACCACGATGGACGGAATGCGCAGGTACGCTACCAGCGCGCCGTTGATCGCGCCCAGCATCGCGCCGATGGCGCACGCGACCAGGCCCGCGCCCCACGCGGGCAAGCCTAACTTTGAAAACTCTCCCGCCGCCACGCTGCAAATGGCAAACATCGTGCCGACCGAGATGTCGATGTGCCCGGTGAGAATCACCAGCGTCATGCCCAGCGCGACGATCAGCACTGGCATGTTCGCCAGCACCAGGTCGCTCAGGTTTTCGCGGGTGAAGAATCCCGGCGCCACGAACGCCAGAACAATCAGCAATACGGCGATCGCGAAGGCGACGGAGATTTCAGCTCGAAACCTGCTCACGCGGCGTGCCCCAGCGCCAAGGATAAAATCGTCTGCTGCGTCGCATCTTTTCGATCGAGGGTTCCGCGAATGGTGCCCGCGTGCATCACCGCGATCCGGTCGCTCATGCCGAGCAACTCCGGCAGCTCGGAGGAGATCATCACAATGGCAAGCCCTCGCTCGGCGAGATCCGCCATGAGCGAATGAATTTCCGACTTTGAACCGACATCGACCCCTTGCGTGGGCTCGTCGAGAATCAAAACGGCCGGACCGATCGCCAGCCATCGTGCCAAAGCCACTTTTTGTTGATTTCCACCCGACAGCGCGCTGGTTTCCATTTCGACCGACGGCGTTTTGATGCGCAGTTGTTTGACGAAGCCCTCAGCCAGTTCCCGCTCCTCAGCCCGATCAATCAACCCGTGCGGAGCGACCTGGCGCAAGCTAGCGAGGCTGGTGTTCGCTGCGATGGACATCTCCAGAATCACGCCGTGGCGCGGACGATCCTCGGGAACATAGCCGATTCCGCGCGCGATCGCGTCGGCGGGAGAACGAATAGTCACGGTCTCTCCGCGCAGCAGGATCTCGCCGGAATCGTTAGGCGTCAGCCCGAAGATCGTCTCCGCCAGTTGCGTCCGCCCGGACCCAACCAGTCCCGCGATCCCCAGAATCTCACCCTTTCGCACACTCAGCGACACATGATGCACACCGGCCTCGCGGCTCGAAATGTCGCGCAGCTCGAGCAGCGTGTCGCCCGCTGTAATCTCGCGCTTGGGAAAAACCGACCCCAGCTCGCGACCCACCATCATGCGAATCAGCTCGTCGCGATCCACTTCGGACATGCGTTTGGTGGCGATGGTTTCGCCGTCGCGCAATACCGTCACCCGGTCCGCCACCGCCGCGATTTCCTCCAAGCGATGCGAAATATAAATGACGCCCACACCTTCCGAACGCAGTCGCGCAATCACCTGGAACAGGCTCGACACGTCGCGCTCGGTCAGCGATGCCGTTGGCTCGTCCATAATCACGATCCGCGCATCGGCGCCGATCGCCTTGGCGATTTCTACCAACTGTTGTTCGGGCATGCTGAGCGTCGCCACCAGCCTCTCGGGATCAATCGACGCACCGGCGCGCGCCAGCAATTCCGCGGCTCGCCGGCTGCGCGCCTTCCAGTCCAAGGTGCGCCACGCGCTGCCGCCTTCAAGCGCCAGGGCGATGTTTTCCGCCACCGTCAGATCCGGAAACAACGACGGCTGCTGATAAATCGCCGCGATCCCCAGCGATTTCGAAAGTCGCGGGTCCATGTGCGGCACGTGCTTGCCGTGCACCTTGATGGTTCCCGCGTCCGGAGTCACCGCGCCGGTGATAATTTTGATCAGCGTGGATTTGCCAGCCCCGTTCTCGCCGATCAACGCGTGAACTTCGCCCGCACGCAAGTCAAAAGATACCGATCGCAGAGCCTTCACCCCGGCAAAAGACTTCGACATGGAGGTAGCTTCCAGAATCAGATCGGACACGCGTAATGGTTATGATACTCAATGTGAGAATCAAGCAATCGCTAGCCTACTGGTGCCTGAACGGCACTTCCTGGGCATGGGACATCGACCGCATTTGCCAGACCGCGAAGAGTCTTGGCTGCCAGAGCGTCGAACTGGCTCCGCCGGAGCTGTGGCCGAAAATTCGCGCCTATGATTTGAGCAACGCCATCGCGATGAACGGCATGCCCGATCCGGTTTTCGCGAAAGGTCTGAACAATCCGCGCTACGCCGAGGAAGTCATCGCGCGAACGAAAACGGAAATCGACCGGTGCGCCGATAGCGGCGTCCCCAACGTCATCGCCTTCACCGGATACAAATGGCGAGATGCGGGCGACCCTGAAAGCGAGGAAATCCCGCTCGGTGAGGGCGCTGCAAACACCGTGAAAGGCCTGCGCGAGCTGGCCCACTATGCCGAGCCGCGCGGAGTCACCGTCTGCCTGGAACAACTCAACACTCGTGACGATTCGCATCCCATGAAAGGTCATCCCGGCTACCAGGGCGACGATATCGATTACTGTGCACAGATTGTGATGGAGGTCGCATCGCCGCATGTAAAACTGCTGTTCGACATTTATCACGTCGCGATCATGAACGGCGACATCATCCGCCGCCTGAGCCAGTATCGGGACCTGATCGGCCACATCCACACCGCGGGAGTCCCCGGTCGCGGCGAGTTGGACGATCAACAGGAAATTTATTATCCAGCCGTGATGCGGACGCTGGTCGAGATCGGATACCAGGGGTATGTAGGGCAGGAATTTATTCCGACGAGAGAACCGTCCATAGGTCTGGCCGAAGCGGTCGCGCTGTGCAATGTATAGCGCCGATGAGGTCGGGATCGGTTGTGAAAACGAAGAGAAACGCGTCTTTCCCCTTCTTCCCTTCTTCCTTTTTCCATCGAAAAAGAATCTCCCACTCCAATGTCATCAACCGTGAACATCACTCCGCGGATTTCCTCCGAATTGTTTGAAAGACCGATGCGATCGCCACGCCAACCAACGTGTAGACAATAGTATTGACTCCGAACGAGAGTACGATCGCGATCCGGTCTTGCATGTGAGTCCCACCATGCCCTCCGGTTATCAGCAAACCTACCATTATGCCGGGCATAAGGGGGCCTAGAAGCCACAATTGATCTAAGAAGTGGGTAGCAGCCTGGAGCGTTGCGACTGCAATTGCAGTGGTGATAACAATTTTCTTGTTCCGTGACATCGGCATCACTCTTGTTCCTGCTCTCTCTTCTTCTTCTCTTCCTCGAGTGGGCAAAAGGGGGCAAAAGGGGACAGATACCTTTAACCTCACCTCAACGTGATCGATCGCCCACGTCGAGCGCCGGCACGGTCGCCATTCTCCGCCAAGGACCGCGTCGTGGCGTTCACAGCCGCGGCGTTTGGAAAAAGCTCGGCGACGTCGGGTCCAGGACAACGACGTTGGAACTCGTTTGGAGTCGCTCGACGTATTTTCCGCGCACCAGTTCCTTGAAGTCTGACCGTTTATACTCCGGGCGAAGTTCCCCCGCCCCAGGTGTCTTACCTTTTTTCATAAGAATTCACGCTGCGATTCTTCCCTCCGGTGCCGCAACCTCGACATACGCAAACAGTAGATCTCGAAACTCGGGATTTGCCAAGTGGCTCGAAACCTCCTGCTCCTCCGGGACCTGTTGCCCGGCCTCCCGATACGCTTCGAGGTTGATCTGAATCGCTTCGCTCGCTGCTCGCTTTGCCGCCTCTATGTTTTCTCCGCATGTGACGATCGCCAAATCTGGTACCTGTACCGAAAATCCGGCCTCGGTTTGTTCCAGCATGATTAAGAATCGCTTCATTTGACCTCCAGCCTGATCTTCTTCACTGTATCCACGGCACGGCCTACTGGCACATCTTTCTGCGGATGCACGATGGTGACAATAAACCGGCTTGCCGGATGTTTGAAGTTGTGATGGTCTCCCTTCACGCCGGCTAACCTCCATCCAAAATCTTCTGCTAGCTTGATCAATTCCCGGCTCGTGTATCGCTTGGGCATTGGTCAAGCTTCACCCTCATTTTCCCATGCCGTCCGTCTTTACGGCGTTCGAGCCTCGCGACGAATCCCTCACCCTCAACGTCGCCGGCAGACGGACTGTGATCGGCGCACCTTCCGCGTTCCCATTCTCGATTCTTTCGAGGAGAATCTGCGCCGCTCGGAAGCCGATGTCGTAGGCGGGCTGCACCACCGTTGTGATCGACGGCGTGAACAGGTCGTCCACCGTCAGTTCGTCGAAGGTCACCAGCGCGATATCTTCCGGCGTCCTCAATCCGCAATCGCGAAGCGCGCGCAACACGCCGAGTCCTGTTGGACCGTTGGTCGACAGAATCGCGTCAGGCCTGCGCGCGGGGTCGCACAGCCGAGGCCCACAAATCGCGGCCACATCTTCGGGCCGAAAATTTCCTTCCCAGATCAGTTCGTCATCGGGCGTCAGGCCGGCCTTTGTGAGCGCTTCCTGATACCCCAAGAGCCGCCGCTGCTCATTGCGCAGCGTATGGGGACCAGTGGCCAGCGCGATCCGCCGGTGACCCGACGAGATCAGGTGTTCTACCGCCATCTCCGCGGCCCTCGCATCGTCGACGGACACCGAATCTACCTCCTCGCGGTCCGGAATCCGGTCGAGATAAACCACGGGGATGCCCGACTCGATGATCTGCGAAATCTGCCCCGTCACTGCGGGCGCGGCCGCCACCACCAGCAGAATCCCCTCGACCCTTTGCGACCGCATCAGCGACAGCAGTTCCTTCTGCCGGTCCGCGCGGTCGTCCGAATTGACCGCTATTAAAGTGTAGTTCTGCTGGCGGGCCGCCATCTCCGCGCCTCGGATCACCTGCGGGAAAAACGAAATGGTCAGATCCGGAACGATAATCCCCAGCGTCCGCGTCTTGCTGGTTTTGAGGCTCCTGGCAATGTGATTCGGATGATAGTCCAGACGCTTGATAGCGGCCTGCACCTTGCGCCGCAACGGCTCGGTCACCGGTACCGAGCCTGTGATGACGTGCGACACCGTGCCCACGCTCACTCCGGCAAGTTCTGCAACTTCTTTTATAGTGGACAATCGTTAGCGCTCCCGGACCTTCACCCACTGCCTGCTGGCAGCCGATTCCAGCACCGCATCCGTTACATCCTCGGTGGCCAGCGCCTCGCGGAACGTCGGCGACGCGCTCTTTCCTTCACCGAGCGCTCCCAGAAAATCCGCGACTTGATGAATGAACGTATGCTCGTATCCGATCTGCAATCCCGGCACCCACCAGTGGGACATGTACGGATGCTCGCGGTCCGTAATATGGATGTTTTTCCATCCACGGGTCAGCCCGTCGTCCTTGTGATCGAAATATTCCAGGCGATGAAGATCGTGCAAATCCCACATGATCGACGCATTCTCGCCGTTGATCTCCAGCGTGTACAGCGCCTTGTGCCCGCGCGCATACCGCGTCGCCTCGAACGTCGCCAGCGATCCGTTGCGGAACCGCGCCAGCGCGAGGCTTGCATCGTCAATCGACACCGGTTCCACGTGTCCCGTCAGATTATGCTTGCGGCTCTTGATAAACGTCTCGGTCATTGCCGACACTTCCTCGATCCCGCCGTTCAGCCACATCGCCGTGTCGATGGTGTGGGCGAGAAGATCGCCGGTCACGCCGCTGCCGGCCACGTTGCGATCCAGGCGCCACAGTCCTTCCCCGCCCTGCGGCAGTTCGGTCGAAATGGTCCAGTCCTGCAAGAACTTCGCGCGATAGTGAAAAATTCTGCCCAGGCGTCCTTCGTCGATCAATTGCTTGGCCAGCATCACGGCGGGCACGCGCCGGTAGTTGTACCACACCATGTTGGCGACGCCCGCCTCTTCCACTGCCTTCACCATCTGTTCCGATTCCCACGCGCTGCGGCCCAGGGGCTTTTCGCACATCACTATCTTGCCCGCCCGCGCCGCCGCCAGTGCGATCTCCAGATGCGTGTCGTTCGGACTGGCGATGTCGATCAGGTCGATCTCCGGCGACTCGACCAAAATGCGCCAGTCCGTCGCCACTTTTTCGTAGCCCCAGTTGGCCGCGAACGCCTTCGCGCGATCTTCATTCCTCGCGCAGATGGTGTGCAGCACCGGCTGAAACGGCAAATCGAAAAAGTTCGACGCCTTTAGAAACGCATTCGAATGGGTCCTGCCCATGAACCCGTAGCCGACGATCCCGACGTTGATCTTCTTCATCATTAATCCCACCCGTGCGCGTCGCGCACGGCGATCATCACGCTCAGCACGTCGTTCCAGGTCTTCTGGTCGGTCATCACCGCGTTCGGGAACATGCAACCATCCCAGCAGATATGCGGCGTCGCGCGCGTCACCACGCCGTTGTCGTCCCGCAGCCACGCCCCGGCGTCGCGAACGATATCCAGCTTCCCATTCGGATCGAACGGCAGACAGTGTTTGCCCGTCTTATCGTGCGAGCCCGACCCCTTCACCGTCCCATCGTTCTGCGCCACGTGAAAATCGATGGTCCAAGGGCGCAGAGCGCTGGCCACTTCCGCGTATGCCAGTTCCAGCACGCCTTCGATCTTGTCCTCCGGCGCGTTGTAACCCATGGTGAACAGCATCACATGCGCCATGTCGGCCTGGAACCCCAGCGTCTTCGGCCTGCCGACCATCTCCAGCAGCTGCACGTTGCGGCGCCAGCTATGCATCCCTCCCCAGCAGATCTCGCCTTCCGCGGCCAGCCTTTCTCCGAAACCCTCCGCAATGTCGCACGCTTCGCGAAACGTGCCGGCGATGCGCTTGGTATTCACCTCCGGATCTTTCAACCACTCTTCCACACCCGTCGCCGAATCGATCCGCACCGCGCCTGTCGGCCGGATTCCCAGGTCGCGCAGTTTCTTCCCGATCTTGCAAGCCTTTCGAACCTGGGTGAGAAACGCGCCTCGCTGCGAGTCGTCTCCCATCGCCGACCCTCCGCCCGTGCCGCCCCATACAGGAGCCACCAGCGACCCCACTTTCAGGCCCTTCGACGCGATGTGCGCGGCCAGCGCCTCAACGTCGCCGTCGGAGGAATCGATGTCGGTATGCGGCAGGCTCAGGAACAAATCGACGCCGTCGAACTTGACGCCGTTCACCTCGGCGCCGGCGGTCAAATTCAACATCGTCTCCAGATCGATCGGCGGCTCCGAATCGGGACCTTTCCCCACCAGTCCCGGCCACATGGCGTTATGAAGTGATGGACGTGCGTGCACGAACCCTCCCTGGCGGCCTAAACGTAGACCGTCTTGAATCGTATCAAATCCGGCCCGGACAGACGTTGATGTAGAATTACCGGAATGAATCGAAGAAGAGCGGTTTCGGTGCTTTCCGTGGCCTCGCTCGCTTTCGCTCAGCGCGCGCGTGGCTCGTTTGTCGGCGTCTGGAGACTCGTCAGCAGCGAGTCGAAAGACAAGACCACTGGCGAGGTCCGGTATCCCTACGGACCGAAGCCCGTCGGCCGGCTCACCTATGATGCGGAAGGTCGAATCTCCGCCCAGTTGATGGATCCCGGGCGCAGAAAGATCGGCGGACCGCCTGGCGGTTCTTCAGCCGCGGCGATTCGCGGAGCCGCTCCGGAGGATATGCGCGAGGTTCTCGCCGGGTTCACCGCGTACTTCGGGACGTACGCTGTCGACGAATCCTCTCAAACCGTGATCCATCACGTACAGGCACACTTGATTCCGAGCTTCGTCGGGGCCGACATACGGAGGAAGTATGAGTTCGCAAGCGGCGACCAACTTATCCTGTCCTTCGACGAAGGCGCGAACCGGGTGATTTGGCAACGCGATCGCGGATGATCGATGCTCAGGAACACAGAACCGCGAATCCTTCTGCTGGAAGCCGCAATTCTGGTTTATTCCTTCACCGCAGTCGCCTTTCATTCGGACCGGCCCTCAATCGCCGGCGATCCGTGGGGACTCGCGCGGCTGGCGATTCCTGTTCTAGCCGCTCTGTCCGGGCTGCTGCTGCGCAACCGGTACACCGAACAACCGCGCGCTCCGCACTCCACCGTGATCGATGTCGCGGTCGCGTTTGGGTTTGCCTTGGCGGCTCAGGCGGCGCTGTCGGCCTTCAAACCTGACTTAGCGCTGCCAAGATGGGCGCCAACGCAGGGAGGATTGCTGGGCATGATCCTCCTGGCAATTTCCCGATCTTTGTTCCCGCCGGGCACGACCGCGCTGGCGGTGGGTTTTCCGAAGAGCGCCCGATGGTTTTACCTTGCCGCCGCGGCGGTGTTTGGCCTATTCGCGTTACACCCTCTGTTTACGGGAGGCGCGAGACTGCGCGTCGCGGCTGCGATCCTTCTAGCCGGCTCCGTTTATTTGGTCTGCCTGATTCAAAGGCCAGACTCTCTTCTGCGCCGCACCAGCTACTGGTATTACGGGTCCCTTTTCCCGGCCTGCGCCCTTTTCCTTTTTGAATCAAGGGTCTATGAACATCTCCTCCTGCCCTTGATTCTGATGGCCGCCGAGCTGAACCATCGAGCGGAAACAATGAAAAATAGTTACTAATGTGACTCAACGGAGGTTGTGGCGCGCGCCTCCAGGCGTGCGCCACAAAAAGAGCTGCCGCGACGACTTAGTGGGCCATGCTGATGGCATCCACTAACCCGCCGAGGGTGTGCGGCTGAGCTTCCACCGTCGGTTCAACGCCGTGCTCACGCAGCGTGGCTGAGGTGATGGGGCCTATGGACGCGATTTTTATTCCATCCAGCGCTTCCCTGCCCGCCGCCGCGATGAAGTTGGTCACCGTCGACGAACTGGTGAACGTAATCCAGTGCGGCTTTTTATCGAGCACCGTCCTCGCTCGCTCGGCGATGTCGGACGGCGCGACGGTTTGATACGCCTCCACTACGTCGACCTGCGCGCCGCGGCCTGACAGTTCGCGAGGAACCAGGTCGCGCGCGACCGCCGCGCGAGGCAGGAGTATCCTGCGGAATTGCAGATCCTCTTTGGCGAATGCCTGGACCAAACTTTCCGCCACGTACTCCTTCGGCATCAGATCGACCTTGAGGTGCAACGTTTCCACTGCCGCTTTGGTGGCCGGACCGATGGCGCAGATGCGTGCCTTTAACGCTCGCAGGTCGTGCGAGGATTTGTCGAGAACCTCAGTGAAATACCGCACGCCGTTGGCGCTGGTGAAGATCAGCCAATCGTAGGAATGGAGGCGCGCAATGGCGTCCTGGAGCGGCCGCGGGTCCTCCGCCTCGCGAATTTCGATCACTGGCAGCAGCAGCGCTTCCGCGCCCAGCGCTTCCAGGGGCTCGGCCAGATCGGCGGCCTGCGTGCGGTCGCGCGTGACTAAGATGCGCTGCCCGAACAGCGGCAGGCGCTCATACCAATTGAACTGGTCGCGCAAGGCGACCACTTCGCCGACGATAATCGTCGCCGGAGGCTTCATCGCGGAGAGGCGCTCCGCCAGGTTCTCAAGCGTCCCGACGATGGTTTGCTGGTCCGGACGTGTGGCCCATCGCACGGCCATCGCCGGCGTATTCGGCGAACGGCCTTTTTCGATCAGCGCTCGCGCGATGGCCGGGAAATTCACCAGTCCCATGAACAGCACGATTGTTTCCGCCGCGCCGACTTTTCCCCAGTCGATGGCCTCCACGTTATGCCCGGTGACGAAGGTCACGGCCGAGCTGTGCTCGCGATGCGTCAGCGGCACGCCCGTGTACGCGGCGATACCCAGCGGCGTGGTAACGCCCGGAACAATCTCGAACGGCAGGCCGGCCGATGCCAGCGCTTCCATCTCTTCGCCGCCACGGCCAAAGATAAACGGATCGCCTCCTTTGAGACGCACGACGGTGAGTCCTCGCCGCGCGCGGTCGACCAGAATCGCCGAAATCTCCTCCTGCGTCATTTCGTGGACGGCGCGCTTTTTTCCCACGTAGATTTTTTCGGCGTGCGCGGGCGCGAGGTCGAGCAGCCGGTCGCTGGCTAGATGATCGTAAAGAATGACGTCGGCGCGGGCGAGGATTTTCTGCCCCTTGACGGTGATAAGCGAAGGATCGCCGGGGCCTGCGCCGATGAGATACGTCATTTTGTCACTGTAGTGCCTTACTCAATCACTCTTGCCGATGTGGCGCACGCACTTGTGCGTGCGCCACATGCTACCCGAACAGCCTCTGAGCCAGCGTCTGGCCCACGCAGACGGGATCTATCCCTGTTTGCTCGCCCCTCTTGACATTCGTTCCGTCGGGCTCCGAAACAAACGCCCGCAGATGAATCTCCAACCCGTGAATCGTCGCGTGCGCGCCGATCGGAACCTGGCAGCCTCCGCCGAACATCGCGAGAAACGCTCGCTCGGCGGTAATCGCGATGCGCGAGGCTTCGTGTTCCAGCGTATGCGCAATGCGATGCGCCTCTCCCTGATCGTCGCGCGTCTCGATGGCCAGCGCGCCCTGCCCCACCGCGGGAATCATGACGTCAACCGGAATCAGCTCCGCAATTCGATCGGCCCAGCCAAGGCGGCGCAAGCCGGCTGCGGCGAGAATAATCGTATCGTACTGCCCTTCGTCGAGCTTCCGAATCCGGGTGTTTACGTTACCACGCAACGTTTCTATCGAAACTTCGCGATGCATTGCCTTCAGTTGGACAGAACGCCTCAGCGAACTGGTCCCCACGCGCCCGCCCTCCCTCAAAGGCGCGCCCAGCAACGCATCGCGAGGGTCTTCGCGTTCCGGAATCGCCGATAGAATCAGACCCGCCGGCAATTCCGACGGCATGTCTTTGAGGCTATGCACCGCAAGGTCGATGCGATGGTCCAGCAGCGCCTCCTCGATTTCCTTGGTAAAAAGACCCTTGCCGCCCACCTGCGATAGCGGCACGTCCTGAATCTTATCCCCGGTGGTCTTGATGATCTCGATACGGGTTTCCACTTTCAATAGCGATTGGATGTGACGAGCCTGCCACAGCGCGAGTTGGGAACCTCGGCTGCCAATGACGATCATTTATTCTCCAGGCGAAACAGCCTGCGAATCAGGTCCGACAGGTGCGCGCCGTCGGGATTCGACGCGCTGCGCCGCAGTTCAGTGATGGGGCCGTGCGCGATTTTATTGATGATGCCGCGCGTGATCGCCTCGATGGCTTCTTCCTGCTGCGGCGTCATCGGACCCAGCCGCGCCCGCATCCTCTCAACCTCATGCGCGCGCACGCTTTCCAGTTGTTCCTGGAGGCTGACGATGGTCGGCGCGACCTCGCGGGTCTTCAGCCGCTGCATCATGCGCTCGACTTCCTCGCGGATGATTTCCTCGGCCTCGAGCGCCGTTTCCTTGCGGCCTTCGATATTCGTCTTCACGGTCTTATCAAGATCGTCGATGTCGTAAAGGAAGACGTTGGCCAGGTCGTTGACCTCGGGCTCGATGTTGCGCGGCACCGCGATGTCGATCAAAAACATCGGCCGGTTCTTGCGGCGCGCGATCACGCCCTTCATCTGGTCGCGCGTCACGACGTAGTGCGGCGCGCCGCTCGAAGCCAGCAGGATGTCCACGTCCGGCAGCGCATCGGTCAGCGTTTCGTAATCGATGACGCGTCCACCGAATTCGTCGGCCAGCGGCTGCGAGCGCTCGCGTGTCCGGTTCGCGATGAGGATTTCCGACACACCGGCGCGCCGCAAATGCCGCACTGCGGATTCGGCCATCTCCCCGGCGCCGATCACCAGAACACGCTTCCCGTTCAAAGATCCGAAGATGTCGCGCGCCAGTTCCACCGCGGCGTAGCTGATGGAAACCGCGCTTTCGCCGATGTCGGTCTCCGACCGCACCCTCTTCGCGACGTTGAACGCGCGGGTCATCACCAGGTCCAGAAATCCGCTCAGCGCGCCGTGCTCCTTGGCCAGCGCGTAGGCGTTTTTGATCTGGCCGAGAATCTGCGGCTCGCCGACCACCATCGAATCCAGGCTCGAAGCTACGCGAAACAGGTGCCGAATCGCGTCCGACCCGTCGAAGCGGTAAAGATACGGCACAACCCAGGCCCGCTCCACCGAACACGATTCGGCGATGAAGGTTTCGACAGCCTGCCCGGCGTCGGCATCGTCGTCGACCGTGGCTGCGATCTCGACCCGGTTGCATGTCGACAAAATCATGCCCTCAATCAGGCCCGGACGCTTTCTGAGAGACGCCAGTGCGTCGGGAAGAGAGTGCTCGGCGAAGGCGATCTTTTCCCGCACTTCCACGGGCGCCGTGCGATGATTCAGACCTGTAAGCAGCAGTTTCATCGCTCAAGTATTGGTCTCAGCCCGATATGTGCTGCCCAGGTCAGCGCGGAGCAGCCCAGCACCACCAGCGCCATGACCGCCGCCTTTCGTCCCCTCCACCCGGCCGAGACGCGCAGCACAATCATGAGTAGGCAGATTCCCCAGGTGAAAAAGGAAAGAAGAATTTTCGGGTCGCCCAGCCAGCGCGCGCCGGATTCGGTGGACGCCCAGGTGATGGCGAAAATCACTCCCAGCGTCAGCAGCACGAAGCCCAGGCCCATCGACGTGCTGATCAGATTATCCAGCGTCGCCAGCGGAGGCAGTTTTTCCAGCCACCCACTAAAAGTCTTGGCCTTCAGGCGCCGCTCCTGAACCAGGTAGAACAGGCTCGCGATGGCCGTCAGCAGCAGCGCGGCATACCCGGCCAGCACCAGCAAAATATGGACGATCAACCACGCATCGCGCACGCCCACGTTGGGCCACGTCGCCACCGGACGCTCCAGCGCGGCGATGAGCGTCATCAGGAACACCAGCGGGAACATGGCAATGGCCGTTCCGTGAAAATGGAATCGCGATTCCACAAAAAGAAAAACCAGCGCCACCAAGAAAGCGCACAGGCTCAACGTTTCGTAAAAATTGTCGAGCGGCAGCCGCCCGTAGGCCATCGACAGTTCCACCAGCGCCACGGCGTGCAAAACAACTCCGATGCGGAATGTTCCCAACGCTACCGGATAAACCGCTTGATTGCGCCTGATCACGGAGAGCATGGAGTGCAGCAGGCCGATCGCATACAGGCAGGACGCGGCGCGCAGCCAGAAAATGCTGGTATCGAGCATTACTAATCCGATTGTAGGCGCTTTTCCGCTCAATTTCGCAACTTTGCGGCCAGCTGCTGCAAATTCGCGGGAACCTGCAGCTGGTTTTCCATCGCCTTGGTTACCTGCGCCAAAGCCGTTTTTCCATCCGGAGCGGGCGCGTCTTTCACGCCCTGTTCCAGCAGGAACAGAGCCGAGTCCCACTTGGAAAAAATCGCGGCCATCAGCAGGGCGCCCTCGCCCTTCGGGTCCAGTGCGTTGAAATCAGCGCCTTTGGCGGCCAGCAATCGCAGGCTCTCCAGTTCGCCCGATCTCGCCCATTTCAGGCAGGAAAAGAAAGCCGGCGTGCCGTCTTCCTCTTTATAGTTTGGATTCGCCCCGGCATCCAGCAGGATGCCCGTCACCTCTCCGTGGTTCGAGGCGCAGGCGTTTGAAAGCGCCGGATCCGGTTTCGCGCCCAGCGACAGCAGCAGCCGGACCATCGCGATCCCGGGAGCCGTCGGCTGCATTTTATTCCCGGCATCGACCACGTTTTTGACCGCCCATTTTAAAGGCGTCCACCCGCTTTCACCCGCCGCATTCACGTCCACCCGAAGAGCCATCTCTCGAACTTTTTTCTCGTCCAGATTAGAGACGGCCGCCAGGAACTGCTTCAGGCTGGGATCTTCAAACACCCATCCTCCCGCTTCGGCATCGCTTTCCACGGCGGACGTGCGCATCCAGTGCGCCGCCAGAAGCACTAGGGGTACGCTCACCAGAAGCAGCAGAACGACGTGCAGCGCCGGCGAGTGCGTTTTCCAATAAATAAGACAAGCCACTCCCAGAATCAGAAACGGAACGCCAATCTGGAAGCCGAGGCTCATCTCCTTTCCGCCGTCGCTGTGCCCGCTTTCGTTCGCCGTGAGCACGAAGGCGATCACAAAAAACAAGGCTTCAACGGCGACAACCGCCCAAAAAATTTTGTTCAACAGGGACACTGTAGTCCCTAACTTTATCATTAGCGGGAGACGTATCCTTGACGGATATGAAAGACAAAATCTGTCTCGTTACCGGCGCCACCCGCGGAATCGGGCGCGCCATCGCCAAGATGATGCTTGAAGAAGGCGTGCAGGTCGCCATCTGCGCACGCGACCAACCCGCGGTCGACCAGGCCGTCGCTGAACTGGCGTCGGAAACCGGTGGTAAAGTCGCTGGCAAAGCAGCCGATGTAAGGAATCATGAAGATGTTGCCGGACTTTTCAGATTCGTCGATACCCACTTTGGTGGGGTAGACGTACTGATTAACAATGCCGGCGTGGGGGTATTTCGATCAGTCTCGGACCTTACGGTGGACGATTGGCGGCTTACGCTCGAAACAAATCTCTCAGGCGTGTTTTATTGCTGCCGTGAAGCGTTTCCCCGATTTCAAACCAGAGGCGGGGGCTACATCGTAAACATTAGTAGTCTCGCCGGCAAGAATGCGTTCGCCGGCGGGTCCGCGTATAACGCCTCGAAATTCGGCCTGAACGGCTTCAGCGAGGCGATGATGCTGGATAAAAGGAACGATAACGTGCGGGTCAGTTACATCATGCCGGGAAGCGTCGCCACCGAATTTTCGGGCCACGGTACCGATTCGGGATCGGATTGGAAGATCCATTCCGAGGATGTTGCCGAAATAGTACGTACTTTAATGAAAATGCCGGAAAGAACCTTAATAAGCCGTGTAGAAGTGAGGCCGTCCAAGCCGAAGAGATAACCAGCGGTAGGAATCGCTAAGAGTTTAGGAGCATCTAAAGAAATGGCACTTGGGTTGCCTGAGAATTTGTGGCGGGGAGCTGAAAGGCAGATTAGCTCCCCTAAGAGAAAGGCGGCAGATAAAATGGTACGGCTAAACGTCCCGTTAGATCCGGCGAAAACTGGCCGGGAGGCGAGCACCCTGGAGACTGGTCTCCGGAGGATGATCATCGGACAGGATGAGGCGATCCAACAGATCGTCAACATTTATCAGATGCATCTCACCGGGATGAACGCGCCGGGCCGCCCTATAGGAAATTTCCTATTCCTGGGTCCCACTGGTTCCGGGAAGACCCGAATCGTGGAAGCGACAGCAGAGACTCTGCTCAAAAACCCTCGTGCGGTCATCAAGATCGATTGCGCCGAGTTTCAGCACAGCCACGAAATCGCCAAGCTGATTGGTTCGCCTCCAGGATATCTGGGGCACCGCGAAACGCATCCCCTGTTGTCTCAGGAAGTGCTGAATCAGTATCAAACGGAAACGATGAAAGTCAGCTTCGTGCTGTTCGACGAAATCGAAAAGGCCTCCGACGCCCTCTGGAACCTTCTTTTAGGGATCCTGGACAAAGCCACGCTCACCCTGGGCGACAATCGCAAGGTCGACTTCTCCCGGGCGATGATCTTCATGACGTCCAACCTGGGCGCCTCCGAAATGAGCTCGATTATGGCTCCGAAGCTGGGCTTTGGCACCTCCGACGCTCGCATCAAAGCCTCCACAGGCGAGTTCGACGAGAAGATGAGCGGTAAAATCGCCCGCACCGGCGTCGAAGCAGCCCGCCGCAAGTTCACGCCGGAATTCATGAACCGTCTCGACAAAATCGTCACTTTCTCGCCACTCGGCACCGAGCAGCTGAAGAAGATTCTCGATATCGAACTGAACCTGGTGCAACAGCGGATTTTCAACACCTCCGCCGACCGGGCCTTCGTGTTCACCATGTCCGACCCGGGCAAGGATTTCCTGCTCACGGAGGGCACGGACCTCAAGTATGGCGCCCGTCATCTGAAGCGCGCCATCGAGCGTTTACTCGTTCACCCGATGTCGAATCTGATCGCTACCGACCAAGTGCGCGGCGGCGACTGGGTCCGCGTCGAGTACGACGAAAAGGCCAAGAGCCTGAGTTTCGCCCGCGAAGCCGAAGGCCTGCCCGTGCAGGATATGGCCGGCCTGGTGGACAACTCGGTAACCATCCCGCAGCTAACCATGTCCAGCGGCGCAATCGCCGAGCCGGTGCGGACGCAAACCGCGAAAAGCTCCAAGAAGTAGGAGAAGAAGCCAGGAGCCTGAAGCCAGGAGCCAGAATAGAAAAGCCGGTCGCACCTCGGTGCCCCGGCTTTTTTCGTTTTCTACTGGCTTCTGGCTCCTGGCTCCTGGCTTCTTCTTACGCCGCGCACTCCCCTCGCCCGAGCTTCAACGAGAACGCGACCTCGTCTCCCCAGTCCTGATACATCTCGGGCCCGGCGTCGGCCGACGGCTTTACCAAATCGGCAGTCAGCTTGCGAAACGTCTCCACTTTGAACCGCATCACGTACTCCCGGAACGACTCGCCCTCTTGCCGATTCGCTTTGAAATGCGCAATCACCCGCGCGACCGCCTCCGGAGCATACCTTGCCGGCAGGCTCTGGATCGCAACCCCGAACTGCTCATAGGTTCCGCCCAACAGCATCAGATAATACGGGACTTCCCGGCCCTCGATCTTCCGCGCATTGCCGTAGAATCCGATATCTCCCACCCAGTGCTGGCCGCAGGCGTTCGGGCATCCGCTGGCGTTGATTCGCAGATGGCGAACCTGAGTGTCGGTCTCCGCCTTCAGCCTCTCCCGCAACTCATAGCCGAGGTTCATGGTCTTGGTCAGCCCCAGATTGCAGCTATATGCTCCCGGACAGGTCACGACATCGCTGATCTCGTCCGCCCCGTCGTCGGCCAGGCCGAGTTCAACAATCCGTCCATAAACGCGTTTTAATGCGCCGACGGGCACGTACGCCAGTACTACGTTCTGATTCATCGAAAACCGCAGCGACCCGTCGCCCGACAGTTCGGAAATTTCAGCCAGGCCGCGCATTTGTTCCCCGGTAAGATTGCCCTGCGGAACTGTCACGGTGACGATCGCGTACCCAGGCTGCTTCTGCGCCTGCGTATTCGTCTCCCGCCAATGATTAAATCCCGGTAATGAAGAATCGTAGATCGCGAGCAGTTCGCCCGACCCTCGTGGTGGTGGAACTGGCTGAAAACCACCAAAATTCTCCGGCACATCGGGGGGCATCGCGATACCCCCATTACGGACGATGTCCTGGTACTCTTCCTCAATCGCGTCGCGCAGCCAGTCGAACCCTCGTTCGCGCATCACGAACTTTAGCCTGGCTTTGTTTTTATTCGCCCGGTTTCCATGGCGGTTAAAAATCCGGATTACGGCTTCCACGCGCCGGACGACGTCCTCGGCCGGAATAAACTCGTGTAGCACCTTCGATTCCACGGGCAATGGACCGAGGCCCCCCGCTACCGTCATGCGGAATCCTCGCTCGCCATCGCGAATCAACGCCCGCAACCCCACGTCGTTGATCGCCGACGCGATGCAATCCTCCGGGCAGCCGGCGAAGGCCACTTTAAACTTCCGCGGCAGACTATCGGTCAGTTCTTTGTGCAAAAACGCGAACGCCAGCCGCCGAGCATAAGGCTGCACATCGAAAGGCTCATGCGGATGGACACCGGCCAGTGGACACGCCGTGACGTTGCGCACGGTGTTGTAGCAAGCTTCGCGCGTCGTCAGGCGGACATCAGCCAGTAGATGCAGCAGATCCGCCACCTGCGCCAGTGGCACAAAATGATACTGCATGTTCTGCCGCGTCGTCAAATGCCCTTTTCCGCCGCCGAACTCATCGGCAACGCGCCCTAATTGCCTCATCTGCTGGGCCGTGAGCAACCCTCCCGGAACCTTGGTCCGGATCATCTGCACCCCAGCCTGCCGCTGACTATAAATCCCCCTGCGCAGCCGAAATGGCCGGAACTGATCGTCGGTCAGCTCTCCGTTGAGATTCAAAAGGGCCTGCCGCCGGAATAATTCGATATCTTCGCGAACAGTGCTATCATACTGTTGCTCAGTGGTTTGGAGGTCGGTCAGGACAGCGGTCGACATATATCCCTTTCTCTATAGAGATTATCATACAACAGAGCTTCTTTCAACCAGGTGACGCGCCGAACCCTTGGTCCCCGTGATAAAATCGAGATTCCATGATTATCTCGATGAAGCTCCACGCCTCCAAGGAAGAGGTCGCGCAAGTCCGCTCCCGCATTGAAGAATTCGGTTATAAGGTCCACTCCATCGTCGGCGAGGAGCGCGTTGTCATCGGCGCGGTCGGCATCGGCGACGTCACCGCCTGCCTCGAATCCATCGAAGCGATGCCCTGTGTCGAGCGCGCCGTCCGCATTTCCGCGCCCTACAAATTTGTCAGCCGCGAATTCCGCCATTCGAAAACCGAAATTACCGTTCGCGGCGCGACCATCGGCGGCAGCGAGTTCGTCGTCATGGCCGGTCCCTGCTCGGTCGAAAGCGAGCGGCAGATCCTGGAATCGGCCGAAATCGTGGCCCGCGGAGGCGCGAAATTCCTTCGCGGAGGAGCCTTCAAGCCCCGCACCTCGCCCTACGATTTCCAGGGCCTGGAAGAGGAAGGCCTGAAGCTCCTCGATAAGGCCCGCAAAGCCACCGGGCTCGGCATCATCACAGAAGTCATGAGCGACCGCGATGTCGACCTGGTGGCCAGTTACGCCGATATTTTACAGATCGGCGCGCGTAACATGCAAAACTTCGCGCTGCTGAAAACGCTCGGCAAATGCGGCCGCCCCGTGCTGCTGAAGCGCGGCATGAGCTCCACCGTCAAGGAGCTTCTCATGTCCGCCGAATACGTGGTCGCGCACGGCAACCCGCAAGTGATCCTCTGCGAGCGCGGGATCCGCACGTTTGAAACCGTCACCCGCAACACCTGCGACATCGCCGCCATCGCCGCGTTAAACGAACTGACGCATCTGCCCGTGATTCTCGACCCCAGCCACGCCACCGGCAGGCGCAGCCTGGTCCCCGCCCTATCGCGCGCCGGAGTCGCCATCGGAGCCGACGGGCTCATTGTCGAAGTTCACCCTCACCCGGAAAAAGCGATCAGCGACGGCGCACAATCGCTGGACCCCGTGCAGTTCGCCAAAATGATGGCCGACCTCGCCCCTTACATCGAACTGTGGAAGCAAGACCGGGTAACCGAATCGGCAGTTGCCGTTTAAAGAATGTTGGCCGCTGATGAACACGGATAAACGCGGATCGAAAACAAGGCCCTTTAAATCCGCGTTCATCAGCGTTTATCAGCGGCCAATAATTTCTTCGGGATTTTTCGTGTGAAGAAAATCGCCATAGCCGCGCTCCTTCTCGCCGCGACCATCGCCGGCTTTTACGCATGGCGAACCTCGCGAACTCTCAACAACCAGCAATTAATCCAAAGCCTCCCGCAAGCCCGCGCCACCCATGTCTTCATCGATGTCGACGGCCTCCGCAAAAGCGGCCTGCTCGATATGATTGCTGGTTCCAAATCCGCTGAGGACTCCGACTATAAAGCCTTCGTCGATCAGACCGGCCTCGACTATCGAACCGACCTGGACGCCGTCGCCGCCGCCTTCTCCGAAGGCAACACCTATCTCGCCCTCCGCGGCCGCTTCAAGTGGAACAAGCTAGCCGCCTACGCGCAGGCCCACGGCGGAAAATGCGTCTCCAACACTTGTTCCCTGTCCGCCAGTCGCGCTGGATATTTCATTTCCTTCCTGCTGCTCCGTCCCGCTGTTCTGGCGATGGCGGTCGCCACGGACGAGCACGGCGTCGCCATGATCGGCCCTCAGGACTGGCGCAAGCCTCCGCATCTGCCCTCCGAACCAGTCTGGATTTCGGTGCCTTCCTTTGTGCTCACAGACGCTAATCTGGCGCCCGGTACGCACGCTTTTCTGGAACCTCTCTCCCAGGCGCAGGACGTGACCTTCGCCATCGGAGCCTTCCAAAAGGGCTTTCAGATTCGCCTGGAAGCCGTGTGCGCGACACCAGAAATCGCCGAACTGCTCACCCGGCGCCTGTCGGCAACCACCGACATGCTCAAAAAAATGCTGGAGCGAGAACACATGACACCGAGTCCAAATGACGTGAGCGCCGTCCTCACCGCCGGCACCTTTTCGCAGCAGAACGATCACGTCAACGGCACCTGGCCAATCGCCCGGGCGTTCATCGAATCCCTGGCCAGCGGCAAAGCCCAATAGATCTTCAGCTATCCTGAAATAAATGTCATTTGCCACCATCCCGGAAGCCCTCGTCGATTTCCGCGCCGGCAAAATGTTGGTTGTCGTCGACGACGAAGATCGCGAAAACGAAGGCGATCTCACCATGGCCGCGCACCTGGTTACGCCGGAGGCCATTAACTTCATGGCCACCCACGGCCGCGGCCTGATCTGCCTGGCTCTCTCCGCCGCCCGTTGCGATGTTTTGAAATTACCTCTCATGTCGGCGCAGAATACCTCGCGCTTCGGCACCGCATTCACCGAATCCATCGACGCGCTGGAAGGCATCACCACCGGCATCTCCGCCGCAGATCGCGCGCACTCCATCCGCGTCGCCATCGATCCGAAAAGCACCGACCGTGATCTGGCCCGCCCCGGCCACATCTTTCCCCTTCGCGCGAAGGACGGAGGCGTGCTGGTGCGCGCCGGACAAACCGAAGCCGCAGTCGACCTGGCCCGCATGTGCGGCTTTGAACCCGGCGGCGTCATCTGCGAAATCATGAACGCCGACGGCTCCATGGCCCGCGTGCCGCACCTGTCCGAATTCTGCTCCAAGCACGGCTTGAAAATGATTTCCGTAGCCGAGTTGATCCGCTATCGACTGGAAACCGAGCACTTCATCGAACGGCACGCCGAGGGGTGCCTGGAAACGGCATCCGGATCGTTCAAGACCATTCAGTACGTCAGCACGCTCGATAATCAAGGCCATCTTGCACTGGTGCGAGGCGACGTCGCGGGAAAGAAAGACGTGCTGGTCCGCATGCACGCCCGCTGTTCGTACGGCGATGTCTTCGGATCCATCCGCTGCAACTGCCGCGAAATGGTGGAAGCCTCGCTCGAACGTATCGCCCAGGAAGGCGAGGGCGTGTTCGTCTACCTGCATCAGACCGGTTTCGGAAACCGCCATCATCACCAGCACCAGCAGACCCAGCATGAATCGGGAATCGGGGCGCAGATCCTCTCCGACCTTGGGCTTTCCAGCATCCGGTTGTTAACGAATCATCCGCGCAAGGTCGTAGGCCTGGATGCATTCGGATTGGAGATCGTGGAGCAGATCCCGCTGGGGAAACATACGTAGTCCGTTGTCCCGTCTGTCCGCATGCTCACGCATGGCGGCTCCGTGCGGACACTGAGCCGCGACCGTCAGGGAGCGGGCAGTCGCGGCACACTAGGGCTTTAAAACGTTCTTTGCCAGAAACACTACATTTGCGGGCCTTTCGGCCAATCTGCGCATGAAATACGGGTACCAGGCCGCTCCGTACGGCACATAAACGCGCAAACGATACCCCAGATCGATAATCCGTTGTTGCAGGTCGTTGCGGATGCCGTAAAGCATCTGAAATTCGAAATTTTCGGCCGGTATTTTTCGTTCCCGGGCGTACCGGAACGCCTCGCCTAAAATCGTTTCGTCGTGCGACGCGATCGCCGGATAGGTCCCTTTATCCAGCAGGACCTTCATTAGTTTTAAATAATTCCGATCCACATCGCGCTTGTTGGGCATGGCCACGGAGGCTGGTTCGTCGTAAGCGCCCTTGCATAACCGCACCGGAATTTTGAGCGCATTCAACCGATCGATATCCGCCGCGCTGCGATGCAGATAGGCCTGGATCACGCCACGCGCGGAGCCCAGCTTTTCGACGATCTCGAGCGTTCGATCGGTGTACTCGGTCGATTCCATATCGATCTCAACACCCGTGCCGATGGCGCTCGCCTTCGTCAATAAAGCGCGAACGTTCTCTAAACACGCCTCTCTAGAAAAGTCGAGTCCGAACTGCGTCAGCTTCAGCGAAACAGTGGCGGGCAGCGCCCGCTTTTCGATTTCATTCAGAGCCTCTAAGTAAGCGTCCCGCGATGCTTCGGCCTCGGCGAGCGAAGTCACGTTTTCGCCGAGATGATCCAGAGTCGAAAACATCTTGTTTTTAGCCAAGGTGGCGCAAACGGCGAGTTCATCTTCCAACGTTTCGCCGGCGACGAAGCGCCTGGTGAGTTTTTGGGCGACGGGCGACGTTTCCATCCACTTCCGCATTCCTTTCTGCGTGGAAAGAAACAGGAAGAGCTGGCGCATCATGTGGGTCTATCGGCTCCTTGGTTTGCTCCAGGTGTCTCTCTCACGACGGCGTCAACATGACGCGGTTGCGGGGCTTCTTCCGAACCCACTCCTAATTCGCGCATGCGCTTCAACGAGGGCGTGAGGCGCGTCTCCCAACTCGCGGCGGAGCGGTTATAAGCATCGACGGCTTTCGCCAGATTGCGTCCGGCATCGGAATAGGATTCGGCGAAGACGCGCACGCGGTCGTAGAGTTCCGCTCCTAATTTTCGCAGCTCGCCGGCGTTTTGGGCCAGCTTTTCCTGACGCCAAGTGTAGGCAACGCCTTTCAGAACGCTCACCAGCGTGACGGGCGTGGCGAGAAGAACTTTTCGGGCCAGGGCTTTTTCGAGCAGCTCGGGATCGCGCTCCAGCGCGGCGGCTAAGAAATGATCGCCGGCTAAAAACAGCACCACCATTTCCGGGGAAGGCTGCAATCTGGCCCAATATTCACGCGCGCTGAGGTGCATGACGTGCCGCATCACCTGCTGGGCATGTTTGTCGAGCGCAGCGCGACGGGTCACGTCATCGGTTGCCGCTTCGGCATCCAAGTAAGCCGAAAAAGGGACCTTCGCATCGACGGCCAGAGTGCGTCCACCGGGGAGTTTGACGATCATGTCGGGGCGCTGCCCATCGGACGAATTCTGTTCAAAGAAATCGCATTGCGAGGCCATGCCGGAAAGCTCGGCTACGCGGCGCAAGGTGAGCTCGCCCCAGCGTCCACGGGAGTTGGGAGCCCTCAACGCCTGCGATAACGCAACGGTTTCGCGGCTGAGCGACGTCAGGTGCTGATCAAGACCGCCGAGCATGTGCTGGCGCTGCGATTCCAGATCCTTGATCTGGGCTTCGAGTCGCTGCAGCGTCTCCATCACCGGGGGAGCCTGGCGTGACCGGAACCAGAGCGCGGTGAGGCAGATGCCCACTGCGAGGGCTAAAACAATTACGGCCACAAATGTTGCTGATGGCATGTGTCATTTAAGTTTGGCACAGCTTATCCCCTCCATGACTGTCGGGGTTCCATGCCGGCCTTTGGAACCCCGACAGTTATGGAGGGGATAGAGCCAGGTGGACGCCGGGGCCGAGGACGGCAATGAAGGCTAGCGCGATGATTACGGCTGCAATAATCCACGGCCAGCTTCTTTTGAGTGGCACAGGGGCGGCGTTCGGGCCGAGGGGAATTCTGGTCCCTCTCAGCCAGTTCGGCGACCAGAGGAGAGCGGAGGTGCCTCCGAATGTGGACGCGGCGGCGGACATGGCGACGAGAAACCATCCTTGAGGGTTGAAGGCGCCCGCCACGCATTCGACGATGCCTCCGGCAAAGTACGGCGCTTTGGTCAAACGCACGGCGTTGACGATGCGCTGCTTCGGGTCGCTGCCGATCAGCGGACGAAGCTCCAGCAGGGTAAATCGGACGGCGAACATATAGGCGACAATCCCAAGAACAGTGAGCCCCAATCGCCAGGCCCATTGCGGGCTGAATCCTTGAACGAACTCCGCCCAATCGCCGAAGCCTCCAATTCCGGAAAATGCCAGATAACCGGCGGCCGTCAACAAGTTCACCGTCATGGCGAGCCACGCGAAATATTTCCAATGCGGAGACTTCGCGAGGCGCGTGAAAAAAAAGAAAACGGCTGCGGCCAGGACGTTCATCAAGGAACCGCCGGCGATCACCAGGCGATTTTCCGCGCTGCAATCCATGCTGACGGCCGTGACCAACAGAGGTTTCCCGCCGGTGAGCAGGCACGCGCCGCCGTGGCCAAGGCCTTCGTGAAGAATGTTGCCCACGATATAGACGACGATGCCGATGGAGGCGACGGTGAGCGTATCCGTTTGGACTGGCGGCGTTGAGGATTGCACGTTTGCTCAGTATACAGCGTGATTTTTCTGCAAACTTTGGGCCATCGGCCTTCGTATAGGGGTTATGGATTTACGCTATGCACTGCGCGCGCTGCGCCGCAATCCAGGCTATGCGGCGATCGTGATTTTGATTCTGGCTGTGGGCATTGGCGCGAACACTGCCATGTTCAGCATCGTCGATGGCGTTTTGCTGCGCTCCCTGCCGTTTCATGAGCCGGAGCAGCTTTATGCGGTGCAGGAAGTAGTTCCGAAATTCGCCAATTTCGGTGCGGACTTTCCGGTGAGCGCGCTGCACTTTCGCGAATGGCGGAAGCACTGGTCGGCGGCGGAGCAGATTGCTTTACTAGACCCGCTCACGTTCAACCTGACCGCGGGCGGCGAGCCGGAGAGGGTGAATGCGCAGAGGATTACCGCCAATTTGTTTCCGCTCCTTGGCGTGCAGCCGCAAATCGGACGCGGATTCCTGGAAGAGGAAGAGGCGGTGGGACGAGACCAGGAGGTCTTGTTGAGCGACTCCCTTTGGACGCGGCGGTTCCACGCCGATCCGCGGATTTTGGGGCAGAAGGTGGTGTTGAACGACAAGCCGTATGTCGTGGTCGGGGTGATGCCGGCGGGATTGAAGGTTCCGCGGCTGAGCCAGTTACAGTCGCTCCATATCAACGATGTCGACCCGGATTTGTGGAAGCCGCTTGCCTTGACCCAGGACGATCTTTCGCAGATGGGCGATTTTAATTTCGGCGGGATAGTCCGGTTGAAGAAAGGCGTCACCCCGGCGCGTGCGCTGGATGAGCTGAACGCGATCCAAACGGACATTTTGCGCGATTTCCCGGAGAAGATCGATTTGCGGGGAAAGATCGTTCCCTTGCAGGAGCAGTTGACCGGTCGTTCGCGCAAAGGTCTGCTGCTGTTGCTCTCGGCGGTGGGCGCGGTGCTGCTGATCGTCTGCGTGAACATCGCGAACCTGATGCTGGCGAGGGCGACGGGACGGCGCAGGGAGTTCGCGATTCGCGCTGCGGTGGGAGCGAGCACGCGGCGGCTGCTGCGGCAGATGCTGACCGAAAGCATGGTGATTGCGGCGCTGGGAGGGGCGCTGGGAGTTGCGATTGCATACGGAGCCCTCCAGCTGATACTGCTGAATGCGCCGGATGTGGCGCGGTTAAACGAAGTGCGCATCGATTCGCGAGTGTTGGCGATGGCCTGCCTGTTGTCGTTATTCTCGGCGTTGTTGTTTGGGCTGTTGCCGGCGTGGAAGGCGTCGCGCGCCGATCCTCAGGAGGGGTTGCGGTCCGGCGGCAGGAGTTTCTCGGAATCGAAGCATAGCGGGCGGATGCGGACGATTCTCGTCGCGCTGGAAGTGGGGCTGAGCACCGTTTGTCTGACGGCGGCCGGTCTACTCTTGAACAGCTTTGTGCGATTGATGCACGTCGACAAGGGATTCGACGCGGAGCATGTGATGAGCGTCGAGTTGTATCTGGCGGGCGCGCGGTATTCGAATGCGGAGAAGCGCTCGGAATTCCTGCGCAGATCGCTGGAGGCGATCGAGCCGCTGCCGGGCGTGAACGCGATGGCGGTTACGAATCTGCTGCCCTTAACCGGTGAGGGCAACAATAATCTGTTGGTAGTCGAGGGCGCGAACGTGCCCCTCTTTGAGCGTCCGCTGGTGGATATGCGCAGTATCAGTGGGAGCTACTTCCGCGCCATGGGTATTCCGCTGCGCGCGGGCCGCGTGTTTGAGGAGTCCGACCGGCAACGCGGCGTGGCCGTCGTGGCGGAGTGTACCGCACGGAAGGTATGGCCGGGAGAGAATCCGATCGGTAAGCGGGTTCATTTCGGCGACAAAGACGCACCGATGCTGGAGGTGATTGGCGTGGCGGGCGATGTGCGCGGGAGCGGATTGCAAAAGGCGCCGCAGCAGGTGGTTTACATACCGTATTGGTATCGGGGGCGGAGCCAGACATCGCTGGTGGTGCGGACAGGGATGGACGCGAAGTCGATTGCGGGAGCGGTGCGGGCGGAGCTGCGGAAACTCGATCCGGAATTGCCGGTGCCGCAGTTCCGGACCATGCAGGACATTGTTTCGGCATCGGTGGCGGAAAGGAAATTTCAATTGTCGCTGGTGCTGGTGTTTGCGGGGATCGCGCTGGTGCTGGCTTGTTTGGGGATTTTCGGAGTCGTCTCGTACACGGTCGCGCAAAGGCGCGGCGAGATGGGCATCCGGTTGGCGCTGGGTGCGACGGCCGGGAATTTGAAATCGATGGTCGTGAGAGAAGGGTTGGTTCCCGTGGTGGTGGGATTAATGGGCGGGATTCTGGCGGCGCTCGCGTTGGGGAGGATCATAGAGGGGATGTTGTTTGGGGTTCGGGCCGGAGATCCTTGGACATTAGGAGGGGTCTCGGTCGTGCTGATCGGGGTTGCGGCGGCGGCTTGCTACATTCCGGCCATGCGGGTGTCGAGAGCAGATCCGCTGACCGCGCTGCGGTACGAATAGCTGGCGTCGGTTCAAGCCTTTAGCGTTTTCAAGCGGCCGGGCTGCGGAATGGGTGTCCTAAGCTTTGATCGAGAGGGACACACATGCCAGTTGAGCATTCCAGACAGCATCCGGATCAGCACCAGCCTTGGGCGGGGTGGTCTGAGGAGCAGACACTGCATGTCGCTGTGTGCTACTCGAATCCGTTCCGGTGGAGGACGCGGAGGACGCTGGCTAACAACTGCATCCGGCATCTGCGCGGCGCGGCCAATGTCCGCGTGCACGTGGGGGAGCTGGCTTATGGCGATCGGCCGTTTGAAATTACCGATCCGGCGCAGGACGCGAGGGACTTGCAGCTTCGCACGAATCACGAGCTGTTTCACAAAGAAAATATCCTGAACCGGATTATTCAGACGTTTCCCGCAGGGTGGAAATATGGGGCATACATCGACGCCGATTTTCATTTGACGCGGCACGATTGGGCGCTCGAGACGATTCATCAGCTTCAGCATTACGACTTCGTGCAGCCGTTTTCGTCCTATTCGGATTTGACGGATGATCATCTGCCCATGCGGGTGAGCTCGGGGTTTGCGTTCAACTATGTTCAGAACGGCTACAAGCTGCCGGAAGGATACGCAAACGGGGGTTGGAAGAAGCTGGGTTACGATTCCTACGGTTCAGCGAGGGGCGTGGGCGCTACGGGAGGGATGTGGGCGTTCCGGAGGGCGTCTTTGGACGCGGTCGGGGGTCTTCTTGATACTTGCATTCTGGGGCACGGAGATTGGTTCATGGCCTTTGGCTTGGCGGGCGAGGAGGCTCCGGACCTGCACGTGGATGGATACACGGCGGATTACCGCGCGTCGATTGCGGCGTGGCAGAGGAACGCGGCGAAACTGAAAAGGAATATCGGATGCGTGGACGGGTTTGCGGTCCATCACTTCCACGGGTCGAAGGTGCGGCGGGCGTATTCGCACCGGGATCTGATTCTCGTGCGGAACCGGTTCGCGCCGACTACAGATTTGCGCGCGGACTGGCAGGGGATTTATCAATTGACCGGAGACAAGCCTGGGTTGAGGGACGACATCCGAAGTTATTTTCTATCGCGGACGGAGGATGATCCGAATTTGTATGGGTCGGAGAGGGCGATGGTGTAGTGTGCGGCGCCTATCTCCTCCATTACTGTCGGGGTTCCATTGGCGACACGGAACCCCGACAGTGATGGAGGGGATCTAGGGCAGGATGTTGATCATGATGCGCGAGGAGTGGAAGACTCGCTCGGTGGCCTTCTTAAAATCCGACGCCTTCGCGTTGTAAATGTCGACGAAGGTTTGCGGGTTGCGGTCGGCCAGCGGGAACCAGCTGCTCTGCACCTGCACCATAATCCGATGGCCCTGGCGGAAAGTGTGGTTGATATCAGGCATGACGTATTCCACTTTTTCCATTTTGCCTGGAGTGAATGGCTCCGGCTTTGAGTAACTATTTCGGAAGCGCCCGCGCATCAGCTCGCCGCGGACAAGCTGCTGGTAGCCTGCCATGCGCACACCGGCGGGGTTGGGAACGTTGTCGGGGTAATCATCGGGGTAGACGTCGATGAGCTTCACGGCGAAGTCGGAATCGGTTCCGGAGGTGGAGACAAACAGGCTCGGGGTCAGCGGGCCGGAGACGGTGATGTCGTGATCGAGAGGCTCGGTTTGATAGACCAGCACGTCGGTGCGGGAGGCGGCGAAGCGCTGATCCTCGGTCATATGCTCGCGCGTCATTCCTGAGGCTTGGCCGGCGATGTAGGGCACGGGCTTGTCGGGATCGCTGATGTACTCGTCGAAAGAGTTCTCGGATGACGCGGTGAAGGATAGTTTTCCGCCGGCTTCGAGATAGAGCGACGCGGGGCGCACGTTTTTCGGAGGCCAGGCGTCGTATCTGCGCCAGACGTTGGTGCCGGTTTCAAACACGAAGGCTTCGGGCAGGTGCGGATCGACCTTGCCCTTCAGGTGAAACGCGAAGAACGGAAACTCGATGTTGTCGCGATAAAAATCGCTGGTTTTGTCGCCAAAATGGATGTTTCCGAGCGATTCTCCGTCGCTGCGTCCACCCCATCCGCCGTGGAACCAGGGGCCCATGACCAGCGTGTTGGTCGCACCGGGGCTTTGTTTTTCGATGTTCTTATAAACTTCCAGGGCGCCGAAAAGATCCTCGGCATCGAACCATCCGCCGACGGTCATGACGGCGGGCTTGATGTTTTTCAGGTGCGGGCGGAGATTGCGAGCCTGCCAGAACTCATCGTAATTGGCGTGCTTCATCATCTCGTTCCAGAAGGCGATGTCGTTCTTGTAATATTTTTCGTTGACGTTCGAAAGTGGGCCGATGCGCAGGAAGAACGTGTAGGCGTCGACCCAGTCGGCGGGCGCGCCGGGAGCGGGAGGCGCGGTGCGCGGCTGGATCATCGGCTCAGGGCGCGGGTGGCCGAAGCCGCTGAAGAATCGGTAGGCGTGGGGCAGATACAGCGCGCCGTTGTGATGAAAATCGTCGCCGATGAACCAATCGGAAATGGGAGCTTGAGGAGATGCCGCTTTGAGCGCGGGATGCGCGTCGATGACGCCGGCGGCGGTGTAGAAGCCTGGGTAGGAGATGCCCCACATCCCGACGCGTCCATTGTTATTGGGGATACTTTTGACCAGCCAGTCGATGGTGTCGTAGGTATCGGAAGATTCGTCGACGTCCTGCGGACCCTTTTTCACGGCGATCTGCGGGGTCATGTCGCGAAAGGTTCCTTCGCTCATGTTGCGGCCGCGCACGTCCTGGTAGACGAAGATGAACTTGTCGCGGGCGAATTTTTCGGACGGGCCCAGGGCGTTGCGATAGTTGTCGATGCCGTAGGGCGAGACGCTGTAAGGCGTCCGGTCGAACATGATGGGCCATTTTTCCGAATCGTCCTTGGGGACGTAGACGGAAGTGAACAGCTTTTTCCCGTCGCGCATGGCGATGCGGTATTCGTACTTGGTGTAATTGGCCTTGACGAACTCGACGCTCTGCGCGAATGCAGTGGGAATCAGGAGCGCGAGGAGGAGTCGTTTCATTTCTTGGGGCCTATTTCGGAAAGAAGTTCTTTCACGGCGGCGTCGAGCTGTGAATCCTTGCCCAGGTAGCTTTCGCCGATCGGCCGAGTGACAGCGATGTCTACGGGGCGAGGATTATTTTCCATGTTCTTGCCGTCAGCGCCCTGGACGAGCGTGCCGGGGGTGCGCATGCTGGCGCCATCGATCAGTTCCATCGACCCTGTGTAGATGATCCATCCGGCGGTGGGCTCGCCGACCACTTTGCCCAGCTTGAGGGTTCGATACCCTTCTGTGAAATCCTCCGCGTCGGAGAGCGAATGCTGGTTGACGACCAGGATCGTAGGAAGTTCGAGAGATCGCTGGCCGAGTTGCGTGCGCGCGGGCGCGGGAGGCGCGCCGCGGCCGGTCATCGTGAGATAAGGACGGCGGGCGAGGACGTCGAGCGCGTAGACGTTGACGAAGCCTCCGTTATTGTTGCGGATGTCGATGACCACGCCATCGCGCGCGCGATTCTCGGCGTCGAGATCGATGTAGAGCTGGGTAAGCGCCTGCTCCGACATGTCACGGATATGGACATAACCCAGGCGGCCATTACTGATTTTCGAGACATAGGCGCGGTTGTCTTCAATCCACTTCCGATAAATCTGCTCGGCCAGGGAGCCGACCGGGCGGACGATAACTTCGTGACCGGAGACATCGAGCACAACGCGCTTGTCAACCTTGTGCTGGAGCAGTTCATCGAGATTGACGTGCGCGGCGATAGGGACGCCATCGACGGCGCGAAGCTCTTCGCCGACCTTGATTTTCGCCAGTTCGGCCGGCGAGTGAGGAATCACTTCGGTGATTTTCAGGGTGCCGGAAGTTTCGTAAGTGGAGCGGTCGAAGTTGAGGCCGAGCTGTCCGGTGGTCGCGCCTCGGCCTCCTCCTCCGGCGGGTCCGGAAACGCCGGAGTGCGAAGAGTTCAGTTCGCCCACCATCATGCGGAGGATGCGGTGGAGTTCGTCGGGCGTTTGCGCGCCTTCGACGAGCGTGGTGTATTGGGCGCGAACCTCATTCCAATCGTGGCCGTGATATTTGGGGTCATAGAACTGATCGCGCTGGCCGGCCCAGGCTTGCTCGAAGACGGCGATTTTTTCGGTGGCGAAGTCGACATCCATTTCAGCGGTGACGTTGACAGTGCGGGCGACGCGGGTATCGACGGGGATCGTGGTGACGCGGCCTGCTTCGAGGAAGTAGACTTCTTTCGAGTCGTTCGAAAATTGGGGATGAGATTTTTGACCAGGGGTCGAAGTGAGCTGGCGCGCACCGCCTCCTCCGCCCCCGCCTCGACCGCCGCGACCTCCCCGGCCTCCGGATTCGGCATCGAGCGAATATAAATAAAGATTGTTCTGGCCGCCGACCGATGCGCCGAAGAGCAGCGATTTTCCATCGGGGCTGATGGTCGGGTTGTTGATGGAGAGGCCGACGGGAAGAAAGGAAATCCGTTCGCGGATGCCTTCAAAGACGATCTCGACCGGCTTTACAGGAGGCTTTTCGGCGGCTGCTCCGCCTCGGCCACGCGCCGGAGCTTCGGGTTTGAACAGATCCTCGAAACGTTCTTCGGTGAACTTCGCGGGCGGAGGAATCAGGTTGATGCGTGCCACTTCCGGAGTCTCGGTGCGCTGGCTGGTTTCATAAAGGATGTAGGTTCCATCGGGGCTCCAGCGCAACGAGTTCACGTTGCTATTGGCCAGAAAGCTGATCTGGTGGGGTTCGCCGCCGGTGGATTGGACCACGTAGACGTTGCGCAGACCGTTGCCGCCCGCGGCTGCATACGCCAGCCACTTGCTATCGGGCGACCAGGCGAACGCGCCGCCGGCGAATCCTCCGGCGATGGAGCCGCTCACCAGCGATTTTTCCTGCTTGGTTTCCGGGTCGACGAGGCGCAGCTCACGGCGCTCGCGGACGAAGGCGATCATTTTCCCATCGGGCGAATAACGCGGGGAATTGTCGGGCAGAGCGTCCTTCGTTAACTGCGCTTCGGTATGCTTGGTGAAATCGTAGACGAAGACGTGATTAACAGCGTTGCGCGGGCTGACGTAGACAACTTTGGTAGAGTCCGCCGACCAGGAGACGGCCGTTTCGGCCCCGGGCGTGTTGGTGACGCGCGAGGCTTCCCCGCCCTCGCGGGCTCCGGAGGCGAAAACTTCTCCGTGGGCGATGACGGCGATCTTGCGGGCGTCGGGAGAGAGAGCGAGATCGGTGAAGGTGGTCAGGCTGAGATGCGTCGTGCCAGGGCCGGCGGCCATGCCCATCAGCTTCAGAGGGACCTGGGAGGATTCACCGGTCTTGGTGTCGAGCTTCCAGATTTTGAAGTCCCGTTCGAAAACGATGGACTTGCCGTCGTAGCTGATGGAGGGCCACAGGACGCGCCCGTCGGTGAATTTCGTGATTTGTTTCGGCTTCCCGCCGAGCGTGAGCGACCAGATGTTCTGCGGACCGGTGCGATCCGACATGAAGTAAAGAGTGCGGCCGTCAGACGTCCACATGGGCCAGACGTTGCGGCCATTGAGGTCGACCAGCTTTTCGTAGGTGCCTGTCTCTTTGCGCAGCCAGATTTCCGATTCATCGAGATGGCTATGGCCGTGACGCCACCACTGGTTGTCGCTGACGCCCCGCGCGGAGAAGGCGATGGCCGAGCCGTCGGGGGCGGGCGCGGCTTGAAATTCATTGGTGAAACGATCGGCGCTGACGGGCATGGGCGTCCCGCCTTCGGCGCTGACGCGATAAATGTCGTTCTTACGACCAACGTCATGCGCGCCGGTCGAGAAGTAAATCCACTTGCCGTCGCGGGACCAGGCGTCGAGCTGTTCCGGTCCGTCGTCGAAGGTAAGGCGTTTCAATTCGTCGGTGGCGAGCGTGAGGATATAGATGTCGCCGCCGCCGGTGCGGGTCGACATGAAGGCCAGCTTCGTGCCGTCGGGCGAATAGAGAGGACGCGACTCCTCGGCTGGATGCGCGACCAGGATGTGCGCATCGCCGCCGCCCACGGGCGCCACCCAGATATCGCCTCCGGAAACGAACGCGATCTCCGGTCGAGTGGGGCACAAGGAGGGCTCGGTCAGATAAGGAGTGCCCGCGGCCCACGCAAAAAGGGCTGTCAGCGGAAGAGTTGCCAGGATTCGCATGATTAAACTTTTATACCGCACATTTGGTAGGCTGATGTTCCATGAGGCTCCTCTTTTTTCCGCTGGCAGCAGTGTTCGCGATGGCGCAGGATACCGCTCGTCCACCTCAGCCGGAACCGCTGGAATTGAACGCGGCAGAGAAGCAGTTCCAGGAAGCGCTGAACAACGTCACGCTGATTGGATTTTTTACGCAGGGAGACGGTAAGGAATTGACCGACGACAAATACGTCATCGAGCGAGTGACCAAGGTGAAGGAAGACACCTGGAAATTCGAGGCGCGGATCCAGTACAACAAGAAGGATTTCAAGGTCGCGATGCCTCTGCCGGTGAAGTTCGCGGGCGATACGCCGGTGATCTCGCTGACGAATTTCGCGGTGCCGGGATTCGGATCGTTCACCGCTCGCGTGGTGATATACAACGGCGCGTACGCGGGCACGTGGGGCAGCGCGGGCGCAAATGGTCACGGCGGCAAACTGTTCGGAAAAATCGTGAAGAATGAGCCTGCGACCGAGAAGCCTACCGACAAACCGTAAATGCCGGAGCTGCCGGATATCGTTGTTTATATCGAGGCGCTGGAAAAACGCGTTCTTGGTTCGACGCTGAAGAGCGCGGTCATCGCGAGTCCGTTTCTGCTGCGGTCGATCGAGCCACCGGTGGCGGCGGCCGCGGGACAAATGGTGCGCGGGCTGAAGCGCATCGGGAAACGCATTGCGATCGGGTTCGAAAGCGATGTTTGGCTGGTGCTCCATCTGATGATCGCGGGACGGCTCCATTGGGTGACCAGGAAAGTGAAGCCCGATGGCCGACGAACGCTGGCGGCGTTTGAATTCGATTCCGGGACGCTGACGTTGACGGAAGCTGGGTCGCAAAAGCGGGCCTCGCTGCATGTCGTGGCGGGAGAGGCTGGGCTCATGGCGCTCGATCCGGGAGGGATCGACGTGCTCTCCGCGAAACCCCTGGAATTTGCCGCGCGATTGACGGCGGCGAATCATACGCTGAAGCGGGCGCTCACCGATCCCCGGTTGTTCAGCGGGATCGGCAATTCGTATTCCGACGAGATTCTGCACCGCGCGGAATTGTCGCCGATCCTGCTCACGCAAAAGATGTCGCGCGAGCAGATCGAGCATTTGCGCCTCGCGACACGCGCAACGCTGATCGAATGGACGGACCGGCTGCGTTCTGAGGCGGGCGCGAGGTTTCCGGAAAATGTCACGGCGTTTCGCGACGAAATGGCGGTGCATGGGCGCTACGGTTTGCCCTGCCCGCGCTGCGGCACGAAGGTGCAAAGGATTCGCTATGCGTCGAACGAGACGAATTACTGCCCGGCGTGTCAGACCGGAGGGAAGCTGCTGGCGGATCGGGCCCTGAGCCGGTTGCTGCGCGAGGATTGGCCGCGAACGCTGGAGGAGTTGGAAGAAATGCGGCGAACCCTGTAGCGACCGGTTACTTATGGCCGGCCGCGACATGGTGGATGTCCGCCAAAGCAGATCGAGAATGGCTAAAGACTGTGGATTACGAGGGTGCACCGCGGATCGTTATTGTGGATCATGGTGATGGGAGACTCCGCCTGTCTCGCGGATGCTTCTTATACTGGACAGCATAGAGAGCGTTTTATGAAGTCCCTCTGCTTCGCCCTGGCAATCGCTATCTCCGGCGCGGCGTTTGCGCAGGACTCGCTCGCTACCGCGTCGGTCCGCCCAGCGGCTTCAGGAGCCGATGGCAGCGATTGCCGCGGTGGCCCTGACACCGCCAATCCCGAAAACTTCAAGTGCCGCGACGCGCCGCTGATGCTGTTGATCTGTCTCGCCTACCAGGTGCAGTATTATCAGGTCTCCGGGCCGCGTTGGTTGGAGGAGGATGGATACGACATCGATGCGACCGTTCCGGCCCGCGTCACCAGAGCGCAGTTCCTGCTGATGTTCCAGAATCTGCTGGCTTCGCGTTTCCACCTGGCGCTTCATCATGCATCCAAGGAAGGGACGGTCTTTGTGCTGGGCCTCGCAAAGGGCGGGATGAAGATGCAGCGGAATGAGGCGGGCGCTCCAAGCTTCGACGTCACCACCAAGGAAGAGAGCGTTGTCGTCACCGGCAA
>Ga0182024_10001676_pt1 | contig 56219 bp, 44 predicted proteins | sample P32metaG_FD_120480 | JGI IMG/M metagenome (GOLD analysis project Ga0182024, IMG submission 120480) | Permafrost microbial communities from Stordalen Mire, Sweden - P3-2 metaG (Illumina Assembly) | ecosystem: Environmental > Terrestrial > Soil > Wetlands > Permafrost | place: Sweden: Stordalen...
CAATCGTCCCTCGGTCGGAGGCCAGCAACGGGTCATCACGGACCCCGTGATTCCCAGCACCTCCGGCGAGTTGAACCGTCCCGTGGTGTCCTCGCAGCATGCGGTGATAGACCCGCTGATGCCGAGTACCTCGGGTTCGATCAATCGTCCCTCGGTCGGAGGCCAGCAACGGGTCATCACGGACCCCGTGATTCCCAGCACCTCCGGCGAGTTGAACCGTCCCTTGGTGTCCTCGCAGCATGCGATGATAGACCCGCTGGTGCCGAGTACCTCGGGTTCGATCAATCGTCCCTCGGTCGGAGGCCAGCAACGGGTCATCACGGACCCGTTGATGCCCAACACGTCGGGCGAAACCGTCTCGCATGGACAGACCCAGTAGAGTTCGTTCGCCATTTGGTTTTGACGAAAACCCTGTCCCATAACTGAAGACGAAAGGCGCTGCTTGCGGGCAGCGCCTTTTGTCTTGGGGGGCCTGACGAGGGGCGGATTGTCCTTTAGCCTGCTTGCCTGTATAGGCTCAGGTTTCGAAGCGGCTGCGGTCGCGAGGCGGCCCGTTGGGCCGATGCCGATATTCGGCGCACCTCGCGATCCTTTGCGTGCGCTGGCAGCCCGTCCGCGCCGTACCGCAGCCCGGGAAAGGGACGTCCATGGCTCTTTATGAGCATCTACTGATCGCGCGTCAGGATATCAGCGCGCAACAGGTCGACGCGCTGGCGACGCACCTGAAGACGATCCTAGAAGGCGAAGGCGGAAAGGTCGAGAAACAGGAATATTGGGGCCTGCGTTCGCTCGCCTATCGCATCAAGAAGAATCGCAAAGGCCACTACGTGCTTCTCAACATCAATGCGCCCGCAAAAGCTGTGCAGGAACTCGAACGCCAGCTCAAAATCAATGAAGACGTATTGCGGTGCCTGACCGTGAAAGTGGATCAGTTCGAACAGTCGAGCTCCAACAAGGCGCGCCGCGAACGCGAGGGGGCAGAGCGCAAACCCGAAACTGCCGGCCAGGAGGCCGCGCCATGAGCCAGGCCGGAGGACAGCGGAGACCATTTTTCCGACGCAAGAAAACATGTCCCTTTTCGGGAGCGAACGCGCCACGGATCGACTACAAGGACGTGAAGCTCCTGCAGCGCTTCATTTCCGAGCGGGGAAAGATCGTTCCTTCGCGCATCACGGCCGTGTCGACGCGGAAGCAGCGGTTGCTGGCGCTTGCGATCAAACGCGCCCGCTTCATGGCACTCCTGCCTTACGTCGTGAAATAGGAGCAGCCTATGCAAGTTATATTGCTCGAACGCGTCGATAAACTCGGCCAGATGGGCGACGTGGTGAAAGTAAAGGACGGATTCGCCCGCAACTATCTGCTGCCGAAGAAAAAGGCGCTGCGCGCCACGAAACAAAACCGCACCTATTTCGACGCGCAGCGCACGCAACTTGAGGCGCGCAACCTGGAGCGGCGATCCGAAGCCCGCGAAATTGCAGCGAAGCTCGAAGGTAAGCGCTTCGTGCTCCTGCGCCAGGCTGGAGACCGGGGCCAGCTATACGGATCGGTGTCTCCCCGCGACATCTCCGACGTGATCGGCGAAGGCGGTTTCACCATAAGCCGTTCGCAGGTGCCGCTCGACAAGGCGATCAAGACGATCGGACTGTTTCCCGTCGCGATCGTGCTTCATCCCGAGGTGCGTGTGAACGTCACGATCAATGTCGCGCGCACCGACGACGAAGCCGAGCGCCAGGCGCGGGGCGAGGACGTGTTGGCCGAACAGATACCGGAAGAGGAAACTTCCCAGGCCCCAACGGAGCTGTTCGAGGAAGGAGCGGCGCCCGCGAGCCTGGAGCACCAGGCTGCGACCTAGCGTTCCGCGCTGGAGCCGAACGGGGTCACGAAGCCGTAGCGCGCAGAGCCTCGGGCGAGGTGTGCCTCGGGACGGCAACATCCGGAGTATCAAAGATGTCGGCGATTGCTGAAACAAAGCGTGTCACCGTCCCCTCCATCCGGGCGCGCAAAAACGCGATGCCGGTGGTCTGCCTCACCTGCTATCATGCCCATACCGCGCGGCTGCTCGACGCCCATGTGGACCTGATGCTCGTGGGCGATTCGCTCGGCATGGTCATGCATGGCATGGAAACCACACTTGGCGTCACGCTCGACATGATGATCCTGCACGGAAAGGCCGTTATGCGCGGTTCGCGGCGCGCGCTGATCGTGGTCGACATGCCGTTCGGGTCTTATGAGGAGAGCCCACAGATTGCTTTCCGCAATGCCGCGCGGGTGATGCAGGAAACGGGCTGCGGCGCGGTGAAGCTGGAGGGCGGCTCGCGAATGGCTGACACGATCCGCTATCTCGCGTCGCGCGGCATTCCCGTCATGGGCCATATCGGCCTCACTCCGCAGATGGTCCAGATTCTGGGCGGTTTCAAGACGCAGGGCCGTACGGAGGCGGAATGGCCGGCAATCGAGGCGGACGCGCTCGCGGTCGCCGAAGCAGGGGCCTTTGCGGTGGTACTCGAAGGCATGGCGGAGCCCCTCGCCGCGAGAATCACGCGGTCTGTGGTCATTCCGACCATCGGCATCGGTGCGTCCGCCGAGTGCGACGGACAAATTCTCGTGATGGAAGATATGCTGGGGCTTAATCCGCAGCCGCCCAAATTCGTCCGCCAATACGCTCGGCTCGGCTCCGATATCGAGAGTGCCGTGAAGAGCTATGCCGCCGACGTGCAGGCGCGCCGTTTCCCCGGCGAGGAAAACGTATACAGAATGAAACGTGCGGGCTGAAGGTCCAAGTGGCAACCTCCGGTGCTGTCGAGTTGCCATATGCCATGGCGCGGTCTAATCATCGCGGGCCTTTCAAGTTTGCTTTTTTTTCGTTTCGGCCCTCGCCTGTGGACTGGTCCGGCTTCGCGCCCGGACTGGCTCGGGTAAGCGGGCGCACACCAGCAGATGGCGCGAGACGCCGCAGCCGCGCCGCCAGAAGGATTTTTTGAGTGTCGGACATTTTCCGCGAGGTCGAGGAGGAGGTACGCCGGGAGCGATTCGAAAAGCTCTGGAAAAAGTACGGCGATCACGTGATCGCGGCCGCCGCCCTGATTGTGATCGGCGCCGCGGGCGTCCAGCTCTATCGCTATTACGAACAGCGCCAGGAGAACAAGGCCTCGATTGCATATACGGCAGCCGCGCAGCTGCTCGACTCTGGCCAGCCGGCTGCCGCGGAATCGCAATTCGCCGGTCTCGCCAGAAGCGCGCCGCACGGATATGCGCAGGTCGCCAGGCTGGCCGAAGCCGATGCGATGTTCGGCGCCGGCAACCGCGGCGCCGCCGTCAACCTTTACGAACAGATCGCCGCCGGAAGCGACGCCTATCTTGGCGCCGTCGCGCGCCTCCACGCCGCCTGGGCTATCGTCGATAGCGCGCCCAAATCCGAAGTCGAAATGCTTCTCGCGCCGCTCACCGATCCGACGAGCCCCTGGCACGGGCTGACGCAGGAAGTTTTCGCTTATGAAAACCTGCGCTCCGGCAACGCGGCGGAGGCGCTCAAGGCCTATCAGCAGATCGCGTCGGATCCCAACGCGCCATCGTCGCTGCACACCAGAGCGAGCGCGATGGTACGATTCCTGAGCGCGGGCGGCGACGCGAACTATGGCACCGTGCCGCCATCCCGGCCTGCCCAGGTTCCGGTTTCGCCCGCGTCGCCGGCGACGCGCACCGCACCCGGAGCCCCGCCCTCCCGATGAAGCCCATCTCATTCCGCACCATTCTCTGCCTCGCCTGCGTGTTGACGCTTGCTGGCTGCGATACGTTTGGCGGCGTCTCCGACACGGTGTCCGGCTGGTTCAGCTCGGTCAAGAAATCGAAGATCAAGGGCGAGCGAATTTCCGTGATGGCGATGGATACCACTCTGAAGCCCGATCCGGATCTCGCGAAGACCGGCGTTGCGCTGCCGCCGCCTTACATGAACACGGAATGGCCGGAAGCGGGAGGATATGCCTCCAACGCGATGTACCATCTCGAAGCCAAGGGACCGCTTCGGGCGGCATGGCAGGCGGATACCGGAAAGGGGTCGGACGACGATTCGCGCCTCACGGCGCCCCCAATCGTTGCAGACGGCCGCATCTATGTACTGGACGCCCAGGCCCATGTGTTCGCGTTCGACGCGCGGACGGGAAAGGCCGTCTGGGACAAGAATCTGGCGCCCCAGGGTCCCGACGACTTCACCCTGTTCGGTCTGTTGGGGCCCGATATGTCCATCGATCCTTCGAAGGGTTTCGGCGGCGGCACCGCCTTCGATGCCGGCAAGCTGTTCGTGAGCACGGGCTTCGGAAATGTCTTCGCGCTCGACGCAACGACCGGCAAACAATTGTGGAAGTCCGATCTGGACGTGCCGATCGTGAATGCTCCCGTCGCGAATGGCGGGCGCGTGTTTGTTTCGTCGCAGGACAATCATTTCGTCGCGCTTTCGGAGAATGACGGTCGCACCCTGTGGGATCATCAGGGCATCTCCGAATCGGCAGGCATTCTCACCAGCACAAGCGCCGCCGTCGCAGGTGACTTCGTGATCGTTCCCTATTCCTCGGGTGAACTCTATGCGATGCGCGTGGACAACGGGCGTCCGGCCTGGAGCGACATGCTGACGAAATCCGGCAATGTCACGGCACTTTCGGAACTCGACGACATCGCGGGCCGTCCGGTCGTCGACCGCGACATGGTTTTCGCAATAAGTCATTCGGGCATGATGGTGGCAATCAATCTCAACACCGGCGAACGCGTGTGGTCGCGCGACATCGGTGGAATCGAGACGCCCTGGGCTGCCGGAGATTTCGTCTATGTGTTGACCACCGAAGGGCAGGTTCTCTGTCTCCAACGCAAGGATGGGCGCGTCAAATGGATCCATCAACTGCCGCGCTGGGAGCGCCCCGAAAACAGGGAGGATCCCATCGTATGGTCGGGACCGGTCCTCGTCTCGGATCGCCTCATTCTGGTGTCGTCGACCGGCAAGGCGATTTCTCTTTCGCCGTACTCTGGAGATCTTCTGGGGCGCATCGACATTCCCGACGGCACCTACATTTCCCCTGTCGTGGCCAATGACACGCTTTACCTGCTGACGAACGGTGCCCAGCTCGTTGCCTTGCGCTGAGATGCCGCCGGCGCGCCTTGGCTCCTGATGCCGCCCGTCATCGCCATACTCGGCCGCCCCAATGTGGGCAAATCGACACTTTTCAACCGGCTCGCCGGGCGAAAGGCGGCCATCGTCCACGACACGCCGGGTGTCACCCGCGACCGTCAGGAAGCTGAAATCCAACTCGGCGACCGCGCATTCCTTCTCGTCGATACCGCGGGTTTCGACATCGGCGCCCGCGGCAGCCTTTCCCAGCGCATGACGGAGCAAACCTTTGCCGCAATCGGACAAGCGGATGTCTGCGTGCTCCTCATCGATGCGCGCGCGGGCATCACGACGGGCGACGACATCCTGGTGGAGTCGCTGCGCCGTTCCGGCAAACCCGTCATCGTCGTCGCCAACAAGAGCGAGGGCCGCACTGCCAGTCTCGCCGATGCATTGAAATGGGGATTTGGCGAGCCCATTGCCGTCTCGGCAGAGCACAGCATTGGAATAGACGAGTTGTGGGACGCTCTTGCGCCTTTTGCGATCGATGCCCTGCCGGATGAAGATCCTGGCGACGTGCCGGCGGCCCCGCTCAAGCTCGCCATCGTCGGTCGGCCAAACGTCGGCAAATCGACATTGTTCAACCGGTTGCTGGGCGAGGAACGATCCCTGACGGGTCCCGAGGCCGGCATCACGCGCGATTCCATCGCCGCGCATCTGGAGGCCGGCGGACGAGAGATCCTTCTCCACGACACGGCCGGCCTGCGGAAGCGTGCGAAGGCTGCGGGGCACGTGCTGGAACAGCTTTCCATAGAGAGCGCGATGACCGCCATCCGTTTCGCCGAATGCGTCGTCGTCGTCGTCGATACGACCCAGGCTTTCGAGACGCAGGATCTGACCATCGCCGATCTTGTGGCGCGCGAAGGTCGCGCAATCGTATTTGCGATGAACAAATGGGACCGCGTCGAAAAGAAAGCCGGCGCCATCGGAGCTCTCCGGCAGGAAATCGACCGGCTCATGCCGCAGATCGCGGGTGCCCCGCTCGTGGCCGTCTCGGCCCTGACGGGAGAAGGACTGTCGAGGCTTCTTCCCGCCGTGGTCGCGGCCGATCGCGCCTGGAACTCGCGCGTTCCCACCGCCGAGCTCAACCGCTTTCTCGCGCGCGCGCTGCTGCGTCACCCGCCCCCGGCATCGAGGGGCCGGCGCATCCGTGTCCGCTACATGACCCAGCCCAAAGCCCGCCCCCCGACCTTTGCGCTGTTCGGAACCCAGCTGAAGGCGTTGCCCCAATCCTGGCTCCGCTATCTGCAGAACGAGCTTCGCGCCTCGTTCGATCTGGGCGGCGCGCCCCTGCGCTTCTCGCTGCACTCGCCAAAAAATCCGTACGCGAAGGAATAACTGCGCCGACCAATGCGTATGTCGTCAGAGCGATCAGCTAAGGCTGTGACCGAAGGCTCGATTTGGCCCGAGGGGCCGGAGGGGGATTGATCTCAAGCGCGATCGCGTCATTCCGAATGCACGGCGGATGAAGTTTGGCCTCCGTGAGGTGCGACCAACACGGTCTTGATGTTCACGAATTCCAGAATGCCGAAGCTCGACAGCTCGCGGCCGTAGCCGCTTTCCTTGACGCCCCCGAAGGGTAAACCGGCATTCGATTCGACCGTCGCGTTCACGAAGACGAGGCCGGCCTCGATCTTCCCGGAGGCGAGAATTTCACCCCGAGCGAGATCGCGCGTGAAAATGCCGCCGCCGAGGCCCAGCGGGGAGTCATTTGCAAGGCGGATCGCGTCCTCTTCGTCGCGGGCTGCTATCACCGCCGCAACCGGCCCGAACATTTCCTCATCGAAGGCCGGCATGCCCTTACTGACTTCGCTGAGCACCGTCGGGGGATAGAAGGCGCCCTCCCCCGCCGGTATTTCGCCGCCCAGCAGGCAGCGCGCGCCCATTTCGACACTCTTGCGCACCTGCGCATGCAGGTCGTCGCGCAGATCGTGACGCGCCATCGGGCCGACCGTCGTGGATTCGTCGAGCGGGTCGCCCGCCCGGGCCTTCGCCATCTCGACCACGAGCTGTGCTTCGAATTGGGAACGAACCGCTTCGACAACCACGAACCGCTTGCCTGCGATGCAGCTTTGTCCGTTGTTCACCAGCCGCGCCTTCGCGCACTGGGCCGCCGCGAACGATATGTCGACGTCTGCCAGGACGAGATAGGCGTCGCTGCCGCCAAGTTCGAGCACGGTCTTTTTCAGGCAGTGGCCGGCCCTTGCAGCGACCGCGCGTCCGGCCGCGGCGCTGCCCGTCAGCGAAATGGCGCGAACAAGCGGATGCTCGATGACGGAGTCGACCAGCCCGTTTCCGATAAGCAGGGTCCGAAAGAGATTGTCCGGGAAACCTGCATCGCGGAACAGGCGCTCGAGTGCGAGCGCCGAGCCGGGAACGTTCGACGCATGTTTGAGCACGGCCGCATTGCCGGCCATGAGAGCGGGCGCGGCAAAGCGGATCACCTGCCAGAACGGAAAATTCCACGGCATCACCGCGAGCAGAACGCCCAGCGGCTGAAACACAACGCGCGCCTTTCGCCCTTCCAGTTCGACGGGCTGGCTGGCGAGAAAGGCTTGCGCATTCTCCGCATAATACTCGCAACCGACCGCGCATTTTCGTGCTTCCGCAATACCGTCCCGGAGCGGCTTGCCCATTTCGACGGCCATCGTCCTTGCATAATCGTCCGCGCGCTCGCGCAGGAGCGCGGCCGCCCGGCGCATCGGCTCGGCGCGTTCCGCGAAAGAGCGCTGCCGCCAATCGAGATGTGCGCGATGGGCGAGCTGAATCGCCGCACTCGCCTGGTCGCGCGTCATTTCCTCGTAGCGCTCGACCACCTTGCCGGTGAGAGGATTTACGGATTGCATCTTTGTTTCGCCTCCGCCGGGAATCATCCCGCTTCGTGCGCATATCCGCGCCGGTATGAACCGCATTGCGCGTCAATATAAAGCGTGACATCGAAAGACAACAGGCGGATCGCTGGCGCGTCGAGTCGAATGCCAGGTCGGCGGCACAAGCGAAAACGCACTTCAATTCTGTGTCGCCGGAGCAGACCCATGCGATTGATACTGATGCTCGTTGCGGCGCTGCTTCTTCCAACGGCAGACATCTCCAAGGGGGTGGCGCCCAGCGCGGTGCTCGCCTACCGGGGCTTCACGGTTGACGTCTCTGCCGCGCGGGACGCGGGCGATCTCGGCGACATCGAAACCTCGGTGAAACACCAGCTGGACATCGTCGCCGATTGCGGTGCCGGCCCCACTGTGCTGGCGTTCTTTCGAGCGCAGCGGATCGCTCTGGGCCCAAAGACAGGCAATGAAGGCCGGTTCAGCGAGAAGCTGGGGGTTCAGATCGATGCGGTTCCCGAGCCGACCGGGGAACCGATCGTGCTTCATGAACTCCTGCACGCGTTCCACGCAAGAATGCTGCCCGGCGGTTTTCGCAATCCGCAGATCGTCGACTATTACAGCAGGGCGAAGGAAGCGAAGGTCTATCCCGACGACGCGTTCGTGCTGAAGAATCCGCTGGAGTTCTTCGCCGTGACGGCAAGCCTTTATCTCTACGGCCATGTCGACCGGCCCCCTTTTACGCGGGAAATTCTGCGCAGCCGGCAGCCCTACTATTACGCCTGGTTGGGGCGCCTGTTCGGCGTGCAAAAATAGTATCGGCGGGTTGCCGACTATAGCGGGATCGGTCTCGGTTGAATCGCGCGCCGCCACCCGGATTCGTGTGGCGGCGATACGATATGGCAATTCACCCCGACGGCACAGCGATCACGGAGAAAACTGGTGCATGCGGAGCCGCCGCTTCCGCGCGATAAAATAAGTTGTTTTCCCCCGCAGTTCAAACGTCCTTGCAGACGACGCTCTGCAGAATCGAGGCGGCGCCGATCAGCCCGGCATGAGGATCGAGGATCAGGCTGGTCGGGATCGCCCTCATATAGCCTGCGAACCGCGCCTTATCTTCGAAGCGCCGGCGAAACCCGCTCCGGGCAAAGAGGGTCGCCATGTCCGGCAGGATTCCGCCTGCGATCAGCACGCCCTGGCGCGCGCCCATGACCAGGGCAACATCGCCCGCGACAGATCCCAATATCTCGCAAAAGTGCGCAAACACTCTTGCCTCGAACGATTGAGGATCGTCGCGTGCAATCTGCGTGATGTTTTCGGGTGTGCTCTCGCCGCGGGCCCTCCCTTCGATTTCCGCCAGAGCGCCATGGAGATTGAGAAGGCCGGGACCGGAAAGAATCCGCTCCGCCGATACGCGTCCGAATTTTCTTTGGAGAATGGCAAGGATGCGCATCTCCATCTCGTCGGTCGGAGAAAAACCGCCGTGACCGCCCTCCGTTACCAGTGCGACGCGCGCACCATCCTTGCGGATCAATCCACCAACTCCCAGGCCCGTTCCCGGACCCAGGATGGCGATCGTTCCCTCGCCGCCCAGGTCGAATGGCGGCGAGGAACCGATCGCGCAGAGATCGGCATGTTGCAGATTCGGCACCGCCTGGGCGATTGCCTCGAAATCATTCACGACCAGCGCGAAACGTGCGCCAAGGCCGGCCTGTAGTTCCTTTCCGGAAATGCGCCAGCCCGCGTTGGTGAGATGGATCTCGTTGTTCTCGACCGGGCCCGCTACGGCGAATACAAGCGCCCCCGGCCGCGCTCGCAATCCGACCCCGTGAAGATACGCGCGCGCAGCTGCGACGATGTCGGGATGATCCGGCGTGGAGAGCGTGCGCACGGAAAGAATCGCAGGCTCTCGGCTGTCGATATCCACCGCCGCAAACCGCGCATTGGTTCCACCGATATCGCCGACCAGGCCAAAACTCTTTGGTTCTGAAACCTCGCGCGCCTGCATCACTGAATCCACCGATAGCCTCGCCGGGCGATCAGCGCATCTGCGCCCGCCGGGCCGCGCGAGCCCGCTTCATAATACTCCGGCGCCATCCCGGTTTCCTTCCAGCCCGCGGCAATAGCGTCGACCCACGCCCAGGCCGCTTCGACTTCATCGCCCCGCACGAACAACGTGGGATTTCCGGCCAATGCGTCGAGAAGCAGGCGCTCATAGGCAATCCGGCGACGCTGCGCGCGGAATGCGTCGGTCAGGCTGAGGTCCAGCGACAGCGGACTAAGGCGCATTCCTTCAGCCGTCAGTCCCGGTGTCTTGTTCATCAGGAGGAGCGAGATGCGTTCTTCGGGCTGCAGCGTGATGGTAAGACGGTTGGCGACAAGATCGCCCCGCCCGACACGCCCAAATATGGAATGGGGCACGCCAAGGAACTGAATGGCGATCTCCGTGTGCCGCGCGTTCAGCCTCTTGCCGGTCCGCAAATAGAACGGCACGCCCGCCCAGCGCCAATTGTCGATCTCCGCTTCCAGCGCCACAAAGGTTTCCGTGCCGCTTTCCGCGCCGCCCTCTTCGGAACGATAGGGCGGCAACACCGTGTCTCTAAGCCGCCCTTCGACATATTGCCCGCGGACAGTCTTGGCGAGAACATCGCGCCGGCGGATCGGACGCAGCGAACGCAGCACCTTGGCCTTTTCGTCTCGCACGGCATCGGGATCCAGCCGTGCCGGCGGCTCCATGGCGACGAGGCACAACAGCTGAAGCACATGGTTCTGCACCATGTCGCGCAGCGCGCCATAGGCGTCGTAGTAGCTCCAGCGTCCTTCCACGCCGATGGACTCGGCGACGGTGATCTGCACATGATCGATGCAGGACCTGTTCCACAGCGGCTCGAACAGCGTGTTCGCGAAGCGCAGCGCCAGAAGATTCTGCACCGTCTCCTTGCCGAGATAGTGATCGACCCGAAAGACTCGCGATTCGGTAAATCCGCCCACCAGGCAGGAATTGATGGCGCGGCAACTCTCGAGATCGTGTCCGATCGGCTTTTCGACCACGATCCGGCTTTGCGGATTGGCGAGGCCCGCCGACTGCAAGCCGGCGCAGGCCGCACCATAGTGCTGTGGCGAAAGTGACAAGTAATATACACTTGTCCCGCTCAACATGCCGGCGAGCGCTTGATGGCCGGCTCCTGTCTGCACATCGAGCCGGCAATAGGAGAGGCGGCTGCACAATTTTCGCAACGCCGCGGGGTCCAACGCGTCCCCACGCGCCGCGACGGCGTCATGCGCCAGCGAACGGAGGCCTGCGTCGTCCAGATCGGAGCGGGCGGCGCCGATGATGCGCAGGCGTTCATCCAGCAACCCGTCGCGTTCCAGGAAATAGAGTGACGGCAGGAGCATGCGCGTGGCCAGATCGCCCGTGGCACCGAAGATCACCAGACTGTTGGACGTTGCCGTCATGCTGACCCGGCGCTCTCTAAGCCCACGGTTCCATACTCGACCTTAAACCGGTCATGGCCTGCCAAAGCGGCCGGATGGGTTTGCAAGATTTGGGTGCTTGAAAGAGAGGTCGCGTTGTCTCCCTGATTTGTGCCTGTTTCATTTGGGCAACCCCCGCATTGGCGGCCCGTGACGACGAGGGTGAAGAAAGGGTCGATGTCGCATTACACGCCACCGATCAGTGTGAGCCACGAATCCTCGTCGAGCACGCGCACGCCGAGCTTTGCGGCTTCGGCGAGCTTGGAACCGGCGCCCGGTCCGGCGACAACGAGATCGGTCTTCTTCGAAACGGAGCCGGCAACCTTGGCGCCCAGCGCTTCGGCGCGCGCCTTGGCTTCGGGCCGCGTCATCTTTTCCAGCGTGCCGGTAAATACGACGGTTTTGCCGGCGACCGGCGAATGGGATGCTTTCGGCGCAGCGACAGGTTCGACCTCTATCTCGCTGTCCAGATTCGCCAGCGCCTTGCGGTTTCGCGCTTCGTCGAAGAAATCCCTGATCGCTTCCGCGACCGTCTCGCCGATGCCGCCGATCGCATCGAGTTCTTCGAGCGCATGCTCGCCTTCCATCGCAGCGAGGAACGCTTCGAGCGAGTGGAAATTGCGGGCGAGCAGCTTCGCCGTCGTCTCGCCCACATGGCGTATGCCGAGCGCGTTGATGAAACGGTCGAGCGGAATTTTGCGCCGGCGATCGATCGCTTCGAACAGCTTCACAGCGCTCTGCTCGCCCCATCCCTCGCGCGCGGCGATGGAAGTGGCGCCCGAGCCGTAGCGCTTCGCGAGCCGGAAAATATCGGCGGGCTCGCTGATGAGTCCATCATGGTGAAAGCTCGCAATATGCTTTTCACCCAACCCTTCGATGTCGAAGGCGTTGCGCGAGACGAAATGGCGGAGCCGCTCGACGGCCTGCGCGGCGCAGACAAGGCCCCCCATGCAGCGGCGCGCAGATTCCGGTTTTCCCGTCTTCTCGTCGATCTCGCGCAGCGCATGGCTGTGGCACACGGGACACTTGTCGGGAAAGACGTAAGGTTTCGCACCGCGCGGTCGCATGTCGGGAATGACGCGCACGATCTGCGGTATCACGTCGCCCGCCCGTTGAACGACCACCGTGTCGCCGATGCGCACATCCTTGCGCGCGATCTCGTCTTCATTGTGGAGCGTCGCGTTCTGAACGACGACGCCGCCCACGGTCACCGGCTTGAGCTTCGCCACAGGAGTGAGGGTGCCGGTGCGGCCCACCTGGATGTCGATATCGAGCAGAATCGTGTCGGCCTGTTCGGCCGCAAATTTGTGCGCGATCGCCCAGCGCGGAGAGCGCGAGACGAAGGCGAGCCGTTCCTGCAGATCGAGCCGGTCGACCTTGTAGACGACGCCGTCGATGTCATAGCCGAGTGCCGCGCGCCGGCTTTCCATCTCACGATAGAAAGCGAGAAGTTCCTCCGTCGTGCGGCAGCGCCGAATCTGCGGATTGACGCGAAAGCCGTATGTCTTGAACGCCTGCAACATATCCCACTGCGTGGCCGCCGGAAGACGGCTCGACTCACCCCATGCATAGGCGAAGAAATGCAGCGGCCGCCCCGCGGTGATTGCGGGATCCAGTTGCCGCAGCGAGCCGGCGGCGGAATTGCGGGGGTTGGCGAAGAGAGGCTTGCCGCCTTGCGCCTGCCGCGCGTTCAACGCGGCAAAATCGCTGTGCAACATGTACACCTCGCCGCGAATCTCCAGAATGTCCGGCGGTTTTCCGTGCAGCCTGAGTGGTACATCGCGCAGCGTCCGCAGATTCGGGGTGACGTCCTCTCCTTCTATGCCGTCGCCCCGCGTGGCGCCTTGCACGAAAATGCCGTCCTCATAGCGCAGACTGGCCGACAATCCGTCGATCTTGGGCTCCGCCACGAAAACGAGTTCCTCGTCCACTTTCATCCCGAGAAAGCGCCGCACGCGCGCCGCAAAATCGATGACGTCGGAATCGTCGAACGCGTTGTCGAGGGAAAGCATCGGCATCCGGTGCACGATCTTGGCAAATTTCTCCGAGGGTTTCGCGCCCACCCGGCGGGAAGGTGAATCCGCACGGATCAAATCCGGGAAGTGCGCTTCGATCGCGGCGTTGCGCTTGCGGAGCGCGTCATATTCTGCATCGGAGACCGTTGGGGCGTCGTCCCTGTAGTAGCGCCGGTCGTGCGTCTCGATCTCCTCCGCCAGCCGCGCCAGCTCTTTCCGGCCTTCCGCCAGGGTCAACTTGTCCACGTGTTTCATGGAGCGCACGGTTGCACCATTGAGGGACGGAGAACACGGAGAAATGGCACGCGGAGACGCGGAGACGCGGAGATGAAAATGTCAACACTCATAGAGCAACGAGATTTTTCCCACGCGCCTACAGTGCGTAGTCCGTTTTTGTTGTTTGCGCTTGCTACAAAGCCGGATCCAATCGAATTGTATCGCACACGGTTACTTCCCCCTCCGCCTCGCTGCGCTCGGCACCTCCCCCACATGGTGACCACTCTTCGCATCACGCACGATTCCTGGTTTTGCGCGGTGCGCGAGCTTCGGCCAGGAGGCGGCGGGCTGCGGCGCGCGCTTCCTCGGTGATCGAGGCACCTGCAAGCATCCGCGCAATTTCTTCGGCGCGCGCCTCCTCGGTCAACAATTCGACCCGCGTGCGGTCCCGGGTCCGCGTGATGCGAAAGTGACGTTCCGCCCGCGCCGCGACCTGCGGAGAATGCGTGACCAGAAGGACCTGCGTCTCGCGCGCGAGACGCTGGAGTCGTTCGCCCACCGCGTCCGCGACCGCCCCGCCGACACCGCGGTCGACCTCGTCGAAAACAAGCGAAGCGGGCGGACTCGACCCGGCCAGCACGACTTTCAGCGCAAGTGAAAACCGCGCCAACTCGCCGCCGGAAGCGATTTTGACGAGCGGCCCGAACTCCGCCCCTTCCATCGTTGTCACTTCAAAGCTCACCCGTTCGAGCCCCGCGGCAGTTGCCGCCTCGCCAAGCGGCTCCAGCGTCACGCGGAATTTCGCATTCCCGAGCTTCAGCGGCACCAGTTCGGCCGCTACCGAGTCCTGCAAACGCGTTGCCGCCGCCTGGCGCGCTGCGGTCAAGCGCCGCGCACTTTCCCGATAGGCACTCTGCGCCCGCGCAACTTCATCGGCCGCGCGCTTCAACCTCATATCGCCGCCGGAAATCGTTTCGAGTTTCGCTTGATACTCCCCGAGCAGGCGCGGCAGCGCGTCCGGCTGCACAGCATATTTCCGTGCGCACGCGCGCAGACCGAAGAGTCGCTCTTCCTTCCGCTCCAGAAGGCTCGCGTCCACATCGAGCTGCGCAAGCAGCGCATCAAGTTCGCGGCGGGCCTCCTCGGTCAGCGCGAAGGCCTGGTCGAGCGCGGCTTCCGCCCCCTTGCTGCGTGCATGGGCTTCCGGATGAAGGCGGGAGAGACGCTTCAGCGCACCTGCGAGCGCCATCTCCGCGCCCCTTTCGCCCGATAGCATCTCCACGGCAACTGACACCTCCTCCGCGATGCGGCTCGCGTTCATCAGCAGCGCGCGTTCCCCTGCCAGCGCCGCGTCCTCCCCTACTTCGGGCGCAAGCGCGGACAATTCCTCCACGGCGTGACGAAGAAATTCCGCTTCGCGCGCGGTAGCCTCGGCATTCCGGCCGAACTCGTCTGCCTCCATGCGAAGGCGTTCGAATGTCCGGTATCGCGCGGCAACTTCGTTTGCGAGTTCTCCATGACGGCCAAAATCGTCCAGCAATCTGCGATGGGTCGCACTGTCGAAAAGCCCGCGGTCGTCGGTCTGACCATGGATTTCGACGAGCCCGCTTCCCAGATCGCGTAGCAGGGCGACGCCCACAGGCTCGTCATTCGCGAAGGCCCGCGTACGCCCGTCGGGTGCGATTATCCTGCGAAGGATGATTTCGCCGTCAACGACCAGGCCGTTCTCGGCGATCAGCGCGCGCGCGGCGTGACGCTGCGGCAAGTCGAAGATGGCGATTGCCGAGCCTTGGGCGGCGCCGCTTCTCACGCTCGAGCGGCCGCCCGCGCGCGCCCCGATCGCAAGGCCGAGCGAGTCCAAAAGGATGGATTTGCCCGCTCCGGTCTCTCCGGTCAGCACATTGAGTCCGCAAGAAAAATCCAACGACACATCTTCGATGAGGACAAGGTCGCGGATCTTTAGCGTGGCAAGCATGGAGGTCTTGCGTGCAAGGGAATTGCCATCGGCACTGTAACCCTCCTCATCCCGAGCCTCTCGAAAGGCAAAGCCCATCGAATGATGAGCCTGTGGTTCACGCAGGCGCCCCGATACCTAAGAGCAGGCATGGGCTGGTAGGCAAGGTGGCGTCCGTTCGTGCAGACCGTTCCCCAGCACGCGAAACGGCGATAAGGCGCCTTGAGAAAACAACCCTACAGGTCCCTGCGATAACTGATTTGGTATGTTGTCACTGACGGCGCTTCTGGGCCGTCACTTCAGGAACCGGGCTCGCATGACCGCGCGCGATGGGGTATCATGCCCCGGCGCGTACCGGAATATTCGACGATGCTCATTCTTCTCGCGATCCTTGCTCTGATCGTCCTTTACGGGGTGTTCACCTACAACCGGCTCGTCTCGCTGAGGCAGGCCTGGATGCGCGCCTTCGCCGACATCGACGTGCAACTCAAGCAGCGCCACGATCTCATTCCAAACCTGGTGGAGACGGTGAAGGGCTATGCCGCGCATGAGAGCGGCGTATTCACCGCGGTCACGCAGGCGCGCGCTACGGCGATGCGCGCGACAGGCGTCGGCGAAAGAAGTGCTGCGGAAGGCGCACTTTCGGGCGCGCTCGGCAACCTTATGGCCGTCGCCGAGAACTATCCCGAACTCAAGGCGAACGAGAATTTCCGACAATTGCAGGACGAACTCGCCGATATCGAAAACAAGATTGCCGCGGCGCGCCGCTTCCTCAACAACGCCGTTGCCGAATACAACGCTTCGATCCAGAAGTTTCCAGCCGCGGTGTTCGCGAGCGCGCTCGGGTTTGCGCCTGCGGCGATGTTCGAACTGGATGCGGCCGACAAGGCTGAGGCCATGACGCCGCCGAAAGTGACGTTCGGCAGCTGATGTCCACGCCGACGCCCGCCGCGACGCTGGGGCTCACCTCCTGGCGATACAGCAACAACGTCAAATCCATCGCTTTGCTCGCCGCCTTTCCGGCGCTTCTCTTGTTGCTGCTCGGCGCCCTCTTCTTCATCTTCGACCTGATCACGGGCGCCAGCCGGAATCCTTACGCGGCGGGACCCTGGCAGGAATTCGGTCTTCGCCCAGCGCTCGGCACGGGAGGCCCGTTCGACCTCGCCGTCTCGGCAATCGCGGCCTACTGGCCCATCGTGCTCGGCATCGCCACCGTCTGGCTTGTGATCGGCTATTTCTTCAACGACGCGATCATTCACCAGGCAACCGGCGCCAAGCCGGTGACGCGGACCGAGGCGCCCCAGCTTTACAATCTGCTCGAGAATCTCTGCATCTCGCGCGGCCTCGCAACCCCAAGCCTCTACATCATCGATACCGACGTGATGAATGCCTACGCCAGCGGCATCGACGACAGGAGTTACGCCATCACGGTCACGCGCGGACTCGTCGATCAGTTGAACCGAGACGAGATCGAGGCCGTTCTCGCCCATGAACTCACCCACATCATTGATCGAGATACGCGGCTTCTGATCGTTACGATCGTGTTCGTGGGAATGATCTCGTTTCTCGCCCAGCTGTTGTGGCGGAGCATGCGCTTCGCCGCCTTCACAAGGGGCGGTTCGCGCCGCGGTGGGGGAGCCATAATCCTTGTCCTGATCGCGGCCGTCGTGATGTTCGTCGGTTACCTCCTGGCACTGATGCTGAGATTCGCACTTTCGCGTCGCCGCGAACTTCTGGCGGATGCGGGATCGGTGGAGCTCACCAAAAACCCTGACGCGCTGATCTCGGCGCTGCTCAAAATCTCGAAGAATGCCGAGGTTCCGCATGTGCCGAGCGAAGTCCGACAGATGTTCATCGAGAATCCGCCGTCGGTATTCGATCTCGGCGGACTCTTCGCCACGCATCCGCCGATCGCCAAGCGCATCCAGGTGCTGGAAGGGCTTGGCGGACATCTGCCGCCCGCGAACGAATCGTCCCTGCCTCAACACCCTGGGCCGTGGGGAACAACAGAGCCGATCGCGTCAAACCCTGCCGATATATCGCAAAGCCCGAATCACGGACCGTGGGGTTAGCGTCGCGGAATCGTTTCGTCCCGTCGTGCAGTGGTTGGTCACGCACTGTAAGTCGGGTCCGCTCGGGCTCTATCCGTGGCGCAACCGGCGACTCATTGCCGCCCTGAGGCCCATTTGCTAGTTTCCGGCTTGACCGACCGGCATGGGAGCGGTCCGGGGACCGTTCGTATGAACATCGAAAACACTGAGAGATTTCGCGGCAAGCGCATCGATTCGTGGAAGGAAATCGGGGCGTTTTTTGGCCGAAGCGAGAGGACTGTCAAACGCTGGGAAGCAGAACGGGGACTTCCCGTTTGCCGAGTGCCGGGCGGGGGCAAGACCTCGGTATACGCCTACCCCCTCGAGCTTGAAGCGTGGCTCAGGACGTCCCAGGCAACCGGCGACGAGTCCGACCTGCAGGACTGCGGCCCCACGGTCGCAGCAAGCGTGGACGGTCCTCAGATCGCGGGGGCGGTTTCCATGGAGTCCGCGGTGTCGAAGTGGCGGAAATTCCGGCTTCCTCTCGTGATCTGTTTGCTCGCTGGGTTGGTTGTCGCCGCTGTCCTTGCGTATCTGCGAGAAGCCGCTTCAGAGAGGACGAACAGCGGCACGTCGAATCTCGCGGCCTCCAATCTTTATCTTAAAGGCGTCTATTCCTGGCAGACGCGGACGCCTGCCGGGCTGGCCCAGGCGGTCGCCGATTTCCGCAACGCGATCTTAGTCGATCCTCGTTTCGCCTCGGCGTATGCTGGTCTGGCGGATTGTTACAATCTGATGCCGGAATACAGCGACATGCCTGCTTCCATCGCGTTTCCGAAGGCGCGGGAAGCGGCGGAGCGCGCCATCCGGCTGGACAGCTCTATCGCAGGCGCGCACCGTTCACTGGCTTTCGCGGATTTCTGGTGGTTTCACGACGTGGCGGGGGCCATGCGGGAATTTAAACGCGCGATGGCCCTCGAACCCCATTCCGCGCAGACACATCACTGGTATGCCAACGCTCTTGCGATGACGGGCAATAGCAGGGCCGCGCTTCTGGAGATCGCAACCGCCGAAAATCTGGCGCCCGGAATCACGGCCATCATGGCCGACCAGGGGATGCTTCTTGTGGATGCAGGAAGGCTGGAAGAGGGCGTGCAGCTTCTGAAGCAGATCGAAACGGCCCAACCCGAATTTGCGCCGACGCACGCCTACCTCGCTCGGGCCTTCGGCTTGGCCCACCTGGCTGAGCCGCTATTGCAGGAGTTGCGCTGGCACGCCCGCCTGAAGCGGGATGCGGGCGAGTCCGCGGTCGCAACGGCCGGCGCGGAGGGTCTCGCACAGGGTGGCGAAAGGGAAATGAGACGCCGGATGGTTCAGAAGGAAGGGGAGCTGCTGGAGCAGGACAAATTCTCGGCCTACCAGCTTGCTATCGACGACGCCGCACTCGGCGACCGTGACAGAGTGCTGCCCCTCCTGGATCGGGCCGTGCGAAGCAACGACACGCTGGCAATGGGCATGCGCACCCAGCCTGCGTTCCTGTTTCTTCACGACGACCCGCGCTTTGCACGATTGCTGGCTCGCGAGGGTTTCGCGCCGTTCGACTGATTGGAGCGCGCGTAGGCCGACCGAGCGCGCACCCGTTGCAGTGCTCGTCGGGCGGAGCTCGGTGATAGGCCCGGCTTCGCCCGCCTCGCCGGACTCAGGGGCCGGCGCAACCCTGCGGCAGCTGGCCCGCATTCTGCTGCGTCGCGGTCCAAGACGTGCTGTCGTAGAAGCAGAGATATTCCACTTCCTTGACCGCCGCCTTCCATCCTCCGCCCGGCTGCTCGAGCACAACGGAGCTCACATTGGAATTCGAAAATCCGTCGCTGTCGATAACGGCGATGGCCGGCGCGGTGGACGCGGAACTGCGAATGATCACCATGCCATTGCCGTTGCCGTCGTCATCGGCGATCCACTTGCCGTCCCAGTCCGTTACCTCGCAGGGAGCGCCGCAATTGTTCGAATCGTATGTCGTGACGACACCCGACGAATTGGGAAGCAGGACATAGTGGTAGGGCGACAAGGGGAGCCTCGCCATGACGGCTCTCAGCCCGGAATTGCTGAAATCCTGCGTCTTGGAATTGAACTGGAACGTGCGGGTGACCTGTAATTCGTTGATCCTGGCTTTCGCGGCGGAAAGCCTATACATCGTCTTCGTCTTCCCGCTCAGCTTGTTGTTGTTACAATCCCGGCCCGTGGTTGCCGTCTTGCCGGTCAGTGCGTTCACGCCGGTCCAGGTCGAAACTTCACCGACCGTGACCATCAGCGGCGGCTGGGCCTCGTCCGGTTCTCCTTCCGCCTCACCGAAAAACTCGTCTGCATCGTTGCAATACGTGTTGTTGTAGCTGTCGGCGGCCAGATTGCCCGTCGAATTGCCGCTGCTGTCGATCCAGGTGATGGAATCGACCCGATCCGCATCGCCGGTGAACAAGCCGGTGGAAGGATCGTCGAAATCGACCGAGATCCGGCTGTTGGCAATGACATTTCCCGTCGCCAGGGCGTGGGACGCCGCGAAGAGCGCACACAGGGGAAGCGAGAGGATCAAACCTCTCAAATGCGTTTTCATGAGCGTTCCTTTCTGCGCTGGCCGTCGGGCCAAGTGACCGGCTGTGGGATGCGCCCTGAACTTGCGCGACACCCGATACCGGCTGCAACGCGCGCGTCGGGACAGATCGGGACATTTCGGGACAGGCCGTCGGATTTGGGGGGTCGCGGGGCCGTGGAGCGCGAAGCTCCGCCAAATCGAAAAGGACGCATAGCGGCGCTGGTGCGGGTGACGGCGCGCATTAATCCCGAAGCAGGAAACCCGCGGCTGCAAGTCTTGCGCCCGGTTCGCAAGGGTCGGTAGAATGCAGATCGGGTATTCTGCCGACTGACGGGGGTCAAGGACATGTGGCACGTTTCCAGCTTCGCAAGAGCACAGAGGCGCGGAGGATTGGCGGCCATCGCGCTGGGGTTGTGCGCGATCGCGCTTGCCGTCCCCTGCGCGGCGCAAACGTTTCAGACCCTTTACAGTTTTCCTGGTGACGCATCCCAGGGCGCGCTGATCTACAAGGGCGTCACGCTGGACACGTCGGGAAATGCATACGGAACGGCGGCATTGGGCGTGAACAATTGCCCGGACTCGATCGATTCCGACTTCGGATGCGGCAGCGTCTTTCAGCTTTCGGCCACGAACAAACTCAACCTGCTCGTGACCTTCAAGGGCCCCAACGGGGCGTCGCCGTCCGGCAATCTCACGCTCAAGGGGACCAACCTTTACAGCACCACCCCGCTCGGCGGCGCGAACAATGACGGCACCCTGTTCGAGGTGAGAACCGACGGCACGCATTTCAAGCTGCTGCACCAGTTCGACGGAACGGACGGCGACGGCCCGGGCACATTGCCGGTTTTTGACAAGACCGGCGACCTCTTCAGCACGACTCCGTATGGCGGTCCGGCCTTCACGGGGCCGCAAACGGGCTTCGGCGTCCTCTATGAGTTCACGAAGGTCGGCAATTACATCGTGGATCACGACTTCTCCGGCGGCACCGATGGTGGCCAGCCGGAACGGCCGGTCATGGACAAGAGCGGCAATATATACGCCGGAACGCAAATCGGCGGATCGTGCGATTCCTCGTCCAGCGGCTGCGGTGTGGTGTTCGAATACACACCTTCGACCGGCAACTTCCAGGTGCTGCATACTTTTGCCACGCTCGACGGGTCGGCGCCCGCCATCTCGGGGATCGATTCCAAGGGGAATATCCTGGGCATCTCCTTTAGCGGAGGCGCCAACGGAGATGGAACCTTGTGGGAGCTTACTCCGAAACAGGGCGGCGGCTACAATTACAAGAAATTGTGGGACTTTACCGGGGGAGCGGATGGATCGAACCCCTATACCCCGCAGCTCACACCCGGAGACGTGCTGTACGGCGCCAGCATTTTCGGCGGGACGGACGGCTATGGCGTATTGTGGAGCTTTGCGAGGAAAACCGGGGTCGTGCAGCTCCACAGCTTTTCCGGAAGCGATGGCGCGTTTCCGAGCGGAACGCCAGTCATAAACAAGTCTGGCGCGGTAATCGGCACCACGAGAGATGGGGGCAGCGCCTCGTCCTGTACGACCACATGGGACGCTCAGATCGACACCGTGTTTGGGTGCGGCACGATCTTTTCGTATCAGCCGTAGCGCCTGGACGCGACTGTCGGAAGAGAAGCGTGCGGGCGCCCCTAATGATGGTCGACGATTTCGACACATGGGACGTCCTTGCACGCCCCAGCTACAAGATAATCGTGTAGCGCGGAGCTGGACAGAGCCTCACAGGGGGCTTTGGAACGCGCGCTCGATCCATGAGCCCTTGTTCAGTTCGGGCCTCATGTTGTGGCTTACCAGAAGATCGTAGGAATCCTGGTACCAGGGGCTGCCGGGGTAATTGGCGCCAAGCACGGCGGCGGCGTTCTTGGCCTCATCGTAAATTCCGAGCGCATAATAGGCTTCGGTGAGGCGTTCGAGCGCCTCGGCGATCTGCGAGGTCCTCTGGTAGCGCTCCACCACAACGCGAAAGCGGTTGATGGCGCCGATGTAATCGCGCCGCAGGAGATAGTAACGGCCGACCTCCATCTCCTTGCCCGCCAGATGGTCGAGCGTGAGGTCGACCTTGAGGCTCGCGTCGCGGGCATACTCGGTTTGCGGAAAACGCTGCACGACGTCCTGCAGCGCGGTCAGAGCCTGCTCGGTGTCGGTTTGGTCGCGCCCGGTGTCTGTGATCTGCTCGTAGAGAGACATGGCCTTCAGATAAAAGGCGTAGGCCACCTCGTGGCTGCCCGGATGCAGTTCGATATACTCGTCGGCGGTGTTGATCGCGTCGGTGTATTTGTTCGCCTCGTAGTAGCAGAAGGCGCTCATCAGCATCGCGCGGCGCGCCCACACGGAATAGGGATGCTGGCGCTCGACCTCATCGAACTGCTTGGCGGCCTTCAGCCAGTCCTTGTTCCGGATCTGCGTCCAGGCGTCATTGTAAATCTGTTCGACGGGCCGCTCGACATAGTCGGCGTCCTTGTCATCGCTCGAATCGTCGAGACCGAGCCAGGAGCACCCCGTCAGCAGAAATGCACCCGTCGCGGCGGCCAGCACGCCGCGCGCAAAACGGCTTCTGGGAGGACTGCAGCTTGCGACCGCAACCGGCATTGCATCAAAGTCCATCTGATCAGTCATCTCTTAGGCTGGGCGAGCGGGCGGGCGCGGGCGAATACTGGCGCCTCTATTGCCCGCTCATGTCTTATCGATTTGTCCCGGGAACGGGTCAAGCGCCGACGCAGGCGTTATGCCACTCCGGAAGCAGCGCGGTCCAGTCCCAATGTCACCATGCCCAGGAAAAACAAGCGACATCAATGGCTTGTGCACGGCGCGGTCTCTTGGATGACCTCGTAGTTTGAGGGGTCGGCGAAGAGCGCACGCAGGAGCGCATTGTTGAGCGAGTGACCGGAGCGGCGGCCTTCGAAACGGCCGACGACCGGGGCGCCGGCGAGCGCGAGGTCACCGATCGCGTCGAGAATCTTGTGGCGGACGAACTCGTCCTGAAAGCGCTGAAGCTTCGGGTTGACGATGCGATCGCCATCGACCGCAAGCGTGTTGTCGAGCGAAGCGCCGATCGCCAGGCCCGCTGTGCGCAGCGCCTCCAGCTCGCTTGCGAAGCCGAAAGTGCGGGCGGGCGCGATGTCGCGACGGAACGCGTCGCCCGTGAATGGCCAGAAGAGATGCTGCGTGCCTATCGCGGCGGACGCGAATGAAATCTCGAAATCGAAACTGAGCGACTCCGCCGGCGCGAGCGCCGCAAACGCATCCCCACAGGTCGCTTCGACCCGGCGCGCGATTCTGATCCTGTGTTGCGCGCCCCGCTGCTCACGCGTGCCGGCGCGGTCGAGAAGCTCGAGCCAGGAGAGCGCATCGCCATCCAGAATCGGCAGCTCGGGGCCATCGAGCGCAACGACGAGATCGTCGATGCCGGCTCCCGCGAGCGCCGCCATCGCATGCTCGACGACGGCAACGCGAGCACCATTTTCCGCAATCACCGTGCCCAGCCGGGTTTCGGCGACACGATCATGGAGCGCAGCTATTTCGGCGCCGCCGAGGTCGTCGCGGCGGAAAACAATCCCCTTCCCCGCCGGCGCGGGAATCAGCGCGGCACGCACGCGGCACCCTGCGTGCAGCGCGACGCCCTCACATCTCACCTCCTGAAGGACGGTTCGTCTCGTCATCTGGCGGAAAACAAAATCGCGCGGCGAGACGCCGGATAACCCAAAATATTGCACGCAGAGACGCGGGGACGCGGAGAGGAAAAATTCCACATCTGTGAGGCACCAGGAGACACCGCGCGCGTTCGCCCGCAATTGTTCCTTACGGAATTACTGGTCCCTATCGATCCTCCGCGACTTCGCGCCTCCGCGTGCCAATCTCTTGTGACGCATATTCAATTCGACTGGCGGCGAAGAAACGCCGGGATCTCGAACTGGTCCTCCTTTTTGAAGTCGGGAAACAGATCCTCTCCGCCGGACTGCGGTTCGGGCGCGGACCGTGCGGGTGGGGTGTTGCGAACCAGATGCTGCGCGGTGGCGCGCGGTCCCGATGAGTGCCCGACGGTCATCTGCGGTTCCGCTCGCGACGGTTCGGGTTTCCGCTCGCGGCGCCCCAGAAACCCGCGCCAGCCCTTCTTCTCCTCAGGCTGGTCGGGCGCGGGGACGGGCCGTATCTCGATGGTACTTTCCAGCGAGTGAGCACGCACCGGCTCCGGCGCGGGCATCTCTTCGGGCGCTGCGGCGGGAAGCGGGCCCAAAGCTTTGGATTCGGCGTGCGGATGGTTTGCCGCAATGCTCGCGTTAATCTCGCGGGCCAATGTCTCCACGTGAGCGTGCAGCGAGTTGACCGCCGGCCTGGGTTCGGACCTCTGTTCAGGCCGGCCCGCTATTTGTGCGGCCCTCGCCCGCGGACGCAACGGCTCCACATTGGCCGGCATGCGAACCTGTTCGGCCTCGATGCCCGTTGACACCACCGAGACGCGCAGCCGACCCTCCATGTTCTCCAGGATCGTGCCGCCGAAAATGATGTTGGCGTCGGGATCGACTTCGGCGCGGATGCGGTTCGCCGCCTGGTCGACTTCGAACAGCATCATGTCGGGGCCGCCGGTGATGTTGATCAGAACGGCACGGGCGCCCTTCATCGACACGTCGTCGAGAAGGGGATTGGAGATGGCGGCTTCGGCGGCCTTCAGCGCCCGATCCTCGCCTTCCGCTTCCCCTGTTCCCATCATGGCTTTGCCCATCTCCGACATCACGGTCTTGATATCGGCGAAATCGAGATTGATGAGGCCAGGCATCACGATCAGGTCGGTTACGCCGCGCACGCCGGAATGAAGCACGTCGTCGGCCATGGCGAAGGCCTGGCTGAAGGTCGTGCGTTCGTTGGCGACCCGGAACAGATTCTGGTTCGGGATGATGATCAGCGTGTCGACATAGGCCTGCAGCTCTTCGAGGCCACGCTCGGCGACGCGCATGCGTTTGTCGCCCTCGAAGGCAAAGGGCTTGGTAACCACGCCCACCGTCAGCACGCCCTGCTCCCGGATGGCGCGCGCGATGACGGGCGCCGCCCCGGTGCCGGTGCCGCCGCCCATTCCGGCGGTGATGAAAACCATATGCGAGCCCGAGAGATGTTCGAGGATTTCCTCGAGCGATTCTTCGGCGCCGGCGCGGCCGACATCGGGCCTGGCGCCCGCTCCCAGCCCTTCGGTGACGCGCGCGCCGATCTGGATGCGGCGCTCCGCCTTGGATTGGGCCAACGCCTGCGCGTCGGTGTTTGCCACAATGAATTCCACCCCTTCGAGCCGGGAGGCGATCATGTTGTTGACCGCGTTGCCGCCGGCGCCGCCCACGCCGAGGACTGTGATGCGCGGCCGCAATTCCGTGACTTTTGGGACACTCAGACTAATCGACATGTTCGCTCTCCTTGCCGTAAGTACGACCTCATTCCTCACCGATCGTCCAACGATTTTTGTTGATCTTGTTGAATCACGTTGTTGCTTCCGAGCAAAGCCCCTTCATTGCCGTTCTTCGAAAAAACTGCCCGCGATGCGGCGCAGAAAGCCGGTGCGGCGCTGCAAAGACGCGGCTGGCGCCAGATCCGGGTTCAAGGCTTCCGGCCGCATGGTTGCACCAGCCATGAGAAGCCCCACCGCGGTTGCATAGTCGGGACCGGCCGAGGCTGCGGGAAGACCCGCGAGCCCCTGGGGACGTCCGATGCGGACCTGCTTGTTCAGAATTCGCTGCGCGAGTTCGCGCATACCCGCCAACTGACAGGCCCCACCTGTCAGTACGGCGCGGCGTCCTGCCGCCACATCGTAGCCGCTTTCGCGCAGGCGCGTGTGCACTTTGTCAAAAATTTCCTCCAGCCTGGGCTGGATGATGCGTGTCAGCATCGAGCGTGGCACGCGCAGGTCGTTTTCTTGCCCATTCTCGCCCATCTGGGGAACGGCGACCACGTCCGTGCCGGTCTCGATGTCACCGAGCGCCGCACCATAGAGAGTCTTGATGCGCTCGGCTGCGGAAAGCGGCGCCGACAGCATGCGCGCAATATCGGCTGTGACATAGGCGCCGCCCAACGGTACCACGTCCGCGTGCACGAGCGCGCCTTCGAGGAACACTGCGATGGAGGTGACGCCACCGCCCATATCGATCACGATCGCGCCCAACTGCATTTCGTCGGGCGTGAGCGCCGCCAGACCGCTCGCGTAGGGAGAAAAGAGCGAGCCCGCAACCGTCAGATGACAACGTTCCACTGCCAGCTTCAGATTTTGCAACGGCGACGGTCTTACCGCGACGGCATGCATCTGCACGCCGATGCGCTGGCAGAACATCCCGCTCGGATCGCGAATCCCGCGTGCCTCGTCCACCACATAGGAGGTGGGTGCGCATTGGATGATCTCGTGGCCCTCGAGGCGGCAGTTCGCCTGTCCGTCGGCAAGCAGGTCGAGCAGATGTTCGTCGGATACCAGGGCGCCGTCGAGCGTCATGGCGGCGCGCGCGGTCACGCTGCGTGGCGCGCCGCAACTCACGGAGAGCAGCACGCTTTGAAGGCGCAGATCGGCGTGGTTCTCCGCCGCCGCAACGGCTTCGCGGATCGCCTCCTCCGCATGTTCGAGGCTCGTGACCGTACCCGACTTTATGCCGCGCGACTCCCGCAGCGCCGCGCCCACCACGCGCAGGCTTGCCGGCTCGGCGCGGCCGATCAGGCACACGACCTTCGAAGATCCCACATCGAGCGCCGCCACCAGGCCCGCCCGATAGGCCGGTGCCTGCGCGTCGCTCGTCCGCATCCTGGTCGTTTCACCCATCAAGCCGCGTTTCCCCGCATCTGCTGCTTCTGACCGTTGCGCAGTATAAAGAAGTAATTGTCCGGCGCGCGCAGATCGATCTCCGAAATGTCGCGTTCCAGGACTCCCTTGTCGACGATGAGATGTTCAAGCACGTCGATTTGTTTGGCCCAGCCCTCCTCGGGCAGCTCCACCACGACGTCGTCGTTCAGAAGAAGATTCCAGCGCCGCTCGGAAACCCGCGCGAAAGCGGCCACGCGAGCATCGACCGCCCGATGGGCCGCGACCGCTTCGATGAGTTCGGCCGCACCTTGCGGCGCGCCGCTCCCGATGAGAAGGGGAAGCTGCGGAAAAGTTCGCGGATCGAACAGCCCGATCGTGCGGCCGGACCGTTCGACGACAAAGGTGCCGTCCGCAGTTTCCCACAACGCGAACGGGCGCTTCTCGGTTATCGTCACCGAAATCGAATCCGGGTATTGTCGGCGCACCTCTGCGTCAGCCACCCATTCGAGCGCCATCAGCCGCGCGCGCGCGGCATGCACATCGGCGCCGAAGATCGATTCCCCCGGCTGGAAACCGAGCGCTGCCAAAATCTCTTTTGGATCCGTGCGGTGGTTGCCAGAGAGACGGACGGCAGAAATGCCGAAACCCGCGTCGTTCATGACTGTATCGATCGCGCGCCGCGTCGCGTCGCCCGTTCTAGACACATATCCTCCCGCCAGAAGCACACCCGCAAGGGCGACGAAGAGAAGGCACGCCATCAGCCACATCGCCGGGTGCCGGACTGAGAAACAGGCCCGGAGTTTCAGCCACCCGCGCGCAAAGACACTGGGCGGACGCCGGCGTTTTCCGAAGGAGGGAGCTGCGCGCGACACTGGCCGCGCCCCTCGCCGCCCAGGTTTCCCGCTTGCCGCGCGGCCACGCGTTGCCCGAGCCTTCACCGATCGCACGAGGCGTCCTCCACGATCCAGCGCACAAGCGCACCAAATTCCAACCCGGCGTGCCGTGCCTGTTCCGGCACGAGCGAGGTCGGTGTCATACCGGGTTGCGTGTTCACTTCGAGAAGGACCAGGCGTCCCGTTCCGCCGGAATCGTCGAAGCGAAAATCGGCGCGACTCACCCCCCGGCAGCCAAGCACCCGATGCGCGCGCAACGCAAGACGCATCGCATCTTCGCCAACGGCGGGAGAAACCGACGCAGGGAGTTCATGTATCGAGCCGCCCGCCGCATATTTGGCTTCGTAATCGTAGAAGGCCGTCTTCGAAACGATTTCGGTGACCGCCAACGCTTTGTCGCCCATGACCGCAACAGTCAATTCGCGCCCGGGCACGAATTCCTCGACCATCACTTCGTCGCCGAGCGTCCAGGCGTCGCTCCCAAGCGCACCGGGCGGACGATTGTCCCCCTCGCGGATGATGAACACGCCCACGCTCGATCCCTCGTTCACCGGTTTGACGACATAGGGCGGTTCCATCGCGTGGCGTGCACTCGCCTCGCGCCGATCGATGACGATGCTGCGGGCGACGGGAATTCCTTCGGCCCGAAACACGTCCTTCGCGCGCTGCTTGTGCATGGCCAGCGCCGACGCGAGCACGCCGGAATGCGTATAGGGAATGCGCATCAGCTCCAGCAGTCCCTGCACGCAGCCATCTTCGCCCCAGCGGCCATGAAGGGCGTTGAAGACGGCATCGGGCGCAACGCGCGAGAGTTCTCCCGCGACGTCGTCTCGCGCGTCGATCTCAAGCGCCTCGAAGCCTTCCGCGCGCAATGCCTCGGCGCAGGCGCGGCCGGACACGAGACTGATCTCGCGCTCAGCCGAACGTCCGCCCAGAAGAACGGCAACTCGACGTCGCGCACTCATGCCAGGCCCACCCGCCTGATCTCCCATTCAAGCTCGACACCCGAGATCGCGAGTACGCGGGCGCGCACGTCTTCGCCCAGGCATTCCAGGTCGGAGGCGCTCGCATCGCCCGTATTGATGAGGAAGTTGCAATGTTTCTGCGAAACCTGCGCCGCGCCGCGCATCAGGCCGCGGCATCCCGCTTCCTCGATCAGCTGCCACGCCTTCTTCCCGGGAGGATTCTTGAAAGTGGAGCCGCCCGTCTTCGCACGAACCGGCTGCGTCGCTTCGCGCTGCGCCACCAGGGCCTCCATGCGTCCACGAATATCACTTGGGGATTGCGGCACGCCCTGCAGAACAACTTCGATGAAGACCAGGTCATCCGGCGCGCTGCAATTTCTGTAAGAAAACGAGATGTCGCCAGGCCCGAGCGTGACGCGCCCGCCACGCCCGTCGATCGCCACCGCTTCAACGAACACGTCCTTGATCTCGCGTCCGTAGCAGCCCGCGTTCATACGCAGCGCGCCACCGACCGTGCCGGGAATTCCGCGCAGAAATTCGAGACCTCCCACTCCCCCATCCGCCGCGGCGCGTGCAACCGCGGCATCGAGCGCCGCGGCGCCGGCGCGCACACGATCGTTCTCGACCGCGCAACGCCCGAAGCTCGCGGGAAGACGTATCACGACACCTTTGATACCACCGTCGCGCACAAGCAGATTGGAACCCACACCGATCAAGGTCACCGGCCGGGACGGCGGCTTCGCGGCGAGAAAGGCGCCCAGATCCTCCTCGTCCGCCGGGCGGAACAAAAGTTCCGCCGGTCCGCCGGTGCGGAACCACAGCATGTTCTTGAGTGGCGCATGCTCCTCATAAGTGCCGCGCACCACCGGCAACGCATCCCGGAGACGGGGGTTCATCACGCGCTCCCCGCCATCCGCTGCAGAGCCGCTTCCAGCCCGGCCGCCCACAATGTGATCGACCCCGCACCCAGACACAGGATCGCACCACCCGGTTTCGCCAGTTCCGCGACGAGCGGCGGCAGATCGTCGGGACCGTCGATGACCAGTACATGGCGGTGGCCGTGCGCGCGGAGCGAATTTGCAAAGACGTCGCGGTCGAAGCCGGCAAGCGGCTGCTCGCCCGCGGCATAGACGGGACTCACGATCGCGGTATCGGCGTCATGCAGACAGGTCGAGAACTGCTCGAACGTGTCGCGCAGGCGGGAATAACGGTGCGGCTGCACGATGGCGACGATCGGCCCCGCATAGGACTGCCGCGCAGCCTTCAACGCCGCCGCAATCTTGAAGGGATTGTGCGCGTAATCGTCGATGATGGCGGCGCCGTTCCATTCGCCGACGCGCGAGAAACGGCGCTTGACGCCGCCGAAACGCCCCAACGCATCGCGAAGCGTATCGGCATCGATGCCAAGCGCGTGCGCGACCGCGATCGCCGCCAGCGCATTTTGTACATTGTGTTCGCCCGGCATCGGCAGGCTGATGTCCCCGATGAGCGTTTCACCGCCGGTTTGCCGATCGAGGATGCTGGCATCGAAGCGCGAGTGGCCGGCGGAATAGGTAACATTGGCGGCACGGACGTCAGCCTGCTGGTTGAAACCGTAAGTGATCAGCCGACGGTCCTCGATGCGGCCCACCATGCTCTGTACTTCGGGATGGTCCAGACAAAGCACGGCAAAACCGTAAAACGGAATGTTTTCGACGAAACGCTGGAAGTCCTCGCGCATGCGTTCGAAGCTGCCGAAATGGTCGAGATGGTCCGGGTCGATATTGGTAACCACCGCGACCATCGCCGGCAGCCGCAGGAAAGTGCCGTCGCTCTCGTCGGCTTCCACGACGACCCATTCTCCCGCGCCCAGATGCGCATTGGTCCCGTAGGCGTTGATGATGCCGCCATTGACGACCGTCGGATCGAGTCCGCCGGCGTCGAGCAGAGCCGCGATCATCGTCGTCGTCGTCGTTTTGCCGTTGGTACCGGCGACCGCGACGCAGCTCTTGAGCCGCATGATTTCCGCGAGCATTTCGGCGCGCCTTACCAGCGGAAGCTTGCGCGCGCGGGCCGCTTCGAATTCGGCATTGCCGGCCTTCACCGCCGAGGAATAGACGACCACGACCGCGTCGCCGAGATTCTCCGCGTCGTGCCCAAGCGTCACCGGAATGCCGAGCGCGCGCAGCCTTCTCACATTGCTGCCGTCGGCGGCGTCGGAGCCCTGAACGCGATAGCCGAAATTGTGCATGATCTCGGCAATGCCGCTCATGCCGATCCCGCCGATTCCGATGAAATGGATCGTACCGATACCGAAGGGCACGCGCGTGGGTGCGGGCGCAAGCATCATGCAGACCCCGCGCGCGCGATGCTGTCCACCAGATCCGCGAGACGAACCGTCGCATCCGGCCGCGCCAGCGCCTGGGCGGCACGGGCCCGGCGAGCAAGCTCTTGCGGTGCGCCGAGTATGTCCTTCAGAAGGCGCGCAAGGCTTTCGGGTGAAAGGTCGCGCTGCTGCGCGAGCCATGCGGCGCCCGCATCGACAAACACTTGCGCGTTGGCCGTCTGATGATCGTCAGTGGCGGCAGGATAAGGAACAAGGATTGCCGGCCTGCCGATCACGGCAAGCTCGCTGATGGTGGAGGCGCCGCTGCGCGATATCACAAGATGCGCCCAGGCCATGCGTGCGGGTAGATCGTCAAAGAAACCGGCGAGTTCCGCATCGACATGCTGAGCCGCATAGGCGGCACGGACCGAAGTCAGATCTTCCGCGCGGCATTGCTGTACGATCCGCAGCCGCGCCCGCAGAGGATCCGGCAGCAGTGCGATCGCCGGCGGCACGATTTCGCTCAGAGCGCGCGCGCCCTGGCTGCCTCCGAACACGAGCAGCCGCACTGGTCCCTCTTCGTCCGGCGCCACGTAGCGATGGGCCAACAGCTTCGCGGCCTGCGGTCGCACGGGATTTCCCGTGAAGACGATTCGCGACGCGTTTTTCGGCGCGAAGCGCGCGATCGGCAATGACGCGGCGACGGCCTTCATGCGTGGGGCCAGCCAGCGATTGGCGCGTCCCAGGACCGCGTTTTGTTCATGGATCGCCGTGGGAAATCCGCCGAGCCAACCCGCCAGCATCACGGGAAGGCTCGGATAGCCGCCGAAGCCGACAATCGCGGCCGGCCTGATCCTCTTGAGCTTTCCCAATGCCACCAGGATTCCCGAAAGAATTTGCAGCGGCGCGAAAAGCCGCGCGGCCAGCGAACCCACGAAGCTCGCCGACGGCACCGATTCGATGATGGCGCCTGGAAAGGCCGCTTCGTAATGGCGCCCGCGCCGGTCGGTCATCACCACGATGCTGCGGCCGCGGTTCAGGAGTTCGCCCGCGAGCGCCTGCGCCGGAAAGAGATGGCCGCCCGTGCCGCCTGCGGAGAGCACGATCGTAGTCATGCGGCGCGCGGCTCGCGGAGAAAGGCAAATATTTCGCTGTCTTTCTCGCCAATTTTCGAGCGCTGCCGCGTGACGGCGAGCGCAAATCCCATCGTAAGCGCCACTGCGAACAGCGAGGAGCCGCCATAGGAGATGAACGGGAGCGTCATGCCCTTGGCCGGCAACAGGCTGACCGCGACGCCCATGTTGATGAATGCCTGGATCGCCACGACGATCGCGAGCGCCGCTCCCGCGAGACCCGAAAACGCATCGCCCATTCGGGCGGAACGCAGCAGCAGCCTGACGCACAGGACGCAAAACAGAAGCGCGATGAACCCGCACAGCACGATGCCGAATTCCTCGCCAGCTACCGCGAAAATGAGATCGGAATGCGCGTCGGGAAGATGATACTTCACGGTCCCCGCCCCTGGCCCTACGCCCGCAATACCGCCATGGGCAAAGGCCTTGAGCGCCAGGCCCATCTGATAGCCGGGCTGCTGCGGGTCGAAGAACTGATCGATCCGGTGATGGACGTGCGGAAACACGAAATAGGCGGCCAGACCCAGGATTGCGGTCGATCCGGCGAGCATTCCGATCCAGACAAGCGAAATGCCATTGAAGAAAAGCAGCGCGCCCCACAACGCAAGCAACAGGAACGTCTGTCCGACGTCGGGCTGCAGCACCAGCAGAAGCAGAGCCGGTGCCGCGATAAGAAACGAAACGATTTCCTTCGGCAGTACCATTTTCTCGCGGTCGGCGAGCACGCAGGCGGCGAGAACTGCGAAGCTCGGTTTGAGAAATTCTGACGGCTGCAACGTGATCAGGCCAAGATCGAGCCATCGTTTGGCACCCAAAACCTCGTTGCCCATGACAAGGACAAGGGCGGAACCGAAGACGGCCGCTGCATAGATGGCCGCAGCGGAAAGCTTGATCGCGCGCAACGACATAGTCGATGTCGACGCGAGCAGGAGCACCGCGATGGCGGCAAAGGCGATCTGCTTGACCGCGTAGCGAAAATCACCTGCCGTCAAGGGTCCGCCGGTGGCCGCGGGGCTCGCCGCAAAGGCAAGCATGAGGCCGACCGTCACAAGGGCGAGCATGGTGACGAGCGCGGCGCGATCGACCGTCCACCACCAATCCGAGCCGCGTCTGTCGTTCCGGCTCACGGCCTGCTCCCCGGTCTTGAAATCCCTGTCACGACGCCGCCCGCTCCCCGCTTGCTGCAAGCGCCCCGACCAGAGCACGAAACCGGTCGCCGCGGTCTTCGAAATCGCGAAACTGATCGAACGACGCGCACGCGGGCGACAGAAGAACCACCGGCGCCGCAACGTTCGAGCTCAGAGCATCGGCGAAAGCCGATGCCACCGCGGCTTCGAGTGAGCCGCAAATCTCGCAGTCCGCGAGGCCTTCCAGTGCGCGCGCGAAATCCGCCGCCGCTTCGCCGATCAGATAGGCTTTGCGGATGCGCGGAGCATGCTGCAGAAGCGATCCCATTCCGCTTTCCTTCGCCCGCCCACCGGCGATCCAGTAGATATCTTCAAAACAAACAAGCGCTCGCGCGGCTGCGTCCGCGTTCGTCGCCTTCGAATCGTTGACGAAGCGGACCTTGCCGACGCGGCCCACATCTTCCATGCGATGGGCAAGTCCCGGAAAACTTGCAATGGCCGAGGCGATGGCACGGGGATCCTTCACAAAGGGCAGAACCGCAGCGTAGGCGAGGGCGGCGTTCTGCCAGTTGTGCGCGCCGGGAAGGCGCGTTGCCAGAGTGAGGTCCATCACCTTGGAGGCGCGGCTGCCCCAGGCATCGTAGAGTCCTCCATCCACGGCGAACACGCCGCGGCCAAGCACCTTCCCCACCGACACCGCCACGGCGCTCGCACCCCGCGCGGCCGCGAGACGCGTATGAATGGCGGAGGTATGAGCGTCGTCGACCCCTATCGCGATGCAACCGTCCGGCGCCACCTGTTCGAGGAGCCGCGCCTTGATTGCCGCATAGTTGGCGAGCGATCCGTGTCTTTCGATGTGATCGGGCGTGATGTTGGTGAGGACCGCCATGTCCGGAACGAACCCGGGCGCCAGATCGATCTGATAGGACGAAATTTCCAGAGCGTAGATCGTGCGGCCGTTCGGGGGCGCCAGATCGAGTGCTGGCTTGCCGATATTTCCGCCGACCTGAGCGTGAAATCCGCAGGAGAGAAGGATGTGTCCGATGAGCGCGGTTGTGGTCGACTTGCCGTTGGTACCGGTCACGGCGATCACGGGCGCACGGCCCGGTTGCAAACGGTCGGGTCGGATTTCGCGGGCAAAAATCTCGACGTCTCCGATGATTTCCGTTTCCGCCTCTCTTGCAGCGGCCACTATCTGATGGGGATGCGGATAGTTGAGAGGGATTCCGGGGCTGAGGACGAGAGTCTTGATCTTGTCCCAGGGCCAGGACTGGTAGGGCGCGATACGGACGCCCGTCCCCTCTGCCTCCGCGCGCGATCGCGCGCTTTCGTCCCACGCAAATATCCGCGCCCCTCCTGCGACGAGCGACGCGACCGACGAAAGACCGGATCGCGCCAACCCATACACGCCGACGTCGCGGTTCGCGAAAGAGCGCGCCGGAATCATCGCCGCTCTCCGGTTGAGGCCACGTTCCCGGCATTCCTGCTGAAACCGCAACCTGGCAATCGCACGGTGTCCGCGGGAATACCAACCGACGATTTCTCATCCATCGCGCTCACCGCAGTTTCAGCGTGGAGAGGCCGATCAGCGCAAGCACGACGGCGATGATCCAGAACCGGATGACGATAGTCGGTTCCCGCCACCCCAGCTGTTCGAAGTGATGGTGAATGGGGGCCATGCGGAAAATCCGCTTGCCGGTCATCTTGAACGACGCGACCTGTACGATGACCGAAACCGCCTCCATCACGAAGAGGCCGCCGACGATGGCGAGGACTATTTCGTGCTTGGTTGCGACAGCCACCGCGCCGAGCGCCCCGCCCAGCGCCAGCGAACCCGTGTCGCCCATGAAGACCATGGCCGGCGGCGCATTGTACCAGAGAAATCCCAGACTGCCGCCGATCAGCGCCGCAAGAAATACCGCGAGCTCGCCGGTGCCGGCGATGTAATGCAGCTGCAGATAGTCGGCAAACTTCACATTGCCGACCAGATAGGCGATGAGCGCAAAGGCGAGCGCGGCGATGATGACCGGCACGATCGCGAGACCGTCCAGTCCGTCCGTGAGATTGACCGCGTTTGACGCGCCAACGAGCACGAGGGCGCCGAAGACGATAAAGCCCCAGCCGAGTTTCAACAGGACGGTCTTGAAAAACGGAATCGCGAGCGCCCCCGCCAGAGCGGGCTCCTCGAGCGACATCGCCGCATAAGTGGCCGCGATTGCGACCGCGAACTGGATGAGCAGTTTCTCGCGGGCGCTCACGCCCTTCGACGAACGTCTCGTGACCTTGCGGTAATCGTCGACAAAGCCGAGAGCGCCAAAGCTTACCGTCACGAAAAGAACGATCCAGACATAAAGCTGGCTGAGGTCCGCCCAAAGAAGAGTGGCCCCGATCGAGGACACCAGAATCAGCAGTCCGCCCATGGTGGGCGTTCCCTGCTTCTCGAATATGTGCCGCTGCGGGCCATCCTCCCGGATGGGCTGACCTTTGCCCTGCCGCGCGCGCAGCCAGCGGATCATCGCCGGGCCGATGAGGAAAGCGATGAGGAGCGCGGTCATGATGGCGCCGCCCGCGCGGAAAGTGATGTAGCGGAAGACGTTGAAGGCGCCGATCCGCTCCGACATGGGCACCAGAAGAAGATGGAACATTGCTACCTCGCGCCTTCTCGTGTCTTGAGAGCGTCGAGGATCACGGCCATGCGGCTGCCAAGCGAACCCTTGATCAGGATCACGTCACCGGCGCGCGACGAACGGACAACCTGCGAAGCGATTGCAGAGGACGTTTCGCCCCACGCGCCGCGCCGCGATGCGGGTAGCGCGTCGAAGAGTGCGCGCATGTCGCGGCCGCAGGCAAAGACCAGATCGGTTCCTGCCTCTTCCACGGCGCCAGACAGCTTCGCATGGAGCAAAGAGCTTTCGCTTCCGAGTTCGAGCATATCTCCCAGCACGGCGATGCGCCGGCCCTCAACTCCGGGATTCGCAGATCCAAGAAGGGCGAGCGCGGCCCGCATGGACGCGGGATTGGCGTTGTAGCTTTCGTCGATGATCTCGGCCGATCCGCCGGGAAGGGGAAGCGCAATACGCGCGCCGCGACCCTTGAGCGCGGCAAAAGAAGCAAGCGCCGCAGCTGCATCGACGATATCGCCTTCGAGCGCCGCCACAGCGAGAAGTGTTGCAAGCGCATTGTGCGCCATGTGCGCGCCGGCGGCACCGATCCGAACGTTGCACCGGCGCCCCAACACCTCCGCTTCGAGCCGCATGCTTTCCGCGCTCTCGCTGCGGGAAATCAGCCGCGCGTCGCTGCCTTGCGTCTCGCCGAAGGTGAGAATGCGGTTCACGCCCGCCTGGCGCGCGCGTTCGAAAAGCCTCGCCGTACAGTCATTGTCGGCAGGGAGCAGCGCGGTGCCGCCCGGCGACAGGCCTTCAAAAATTTCCGACTTTGCATCGGCAATCGCCTCGATGCTCCCGAAATATTCGAGATGGGCCGGTGCGATGGTGGTGACGAGCGCAATGTCGGGGCGTACGAAGCCCGCAAGCGTCCTCACCTCGCCGAAATGATTCATGCCGATCTCGAACACGCCAAAGGCTTGCGCGGCCGGCAATTGCGCAAGGCTGAGCGGCACACCCCAGTGATTGTTGTAAGAAGAGGCCGATGCGTAGGTCGAACCAAGCGCGCCCAGCGCCAGGCGCAACATCTCTTTCGTCGTCGTCTTGCCGGCGCTTCCGGTCACGCCGACGATGCGGCCAACCGCGCGTGCGCGCGCCGCGCGACCGAGATCCTCCAATCCGCGTTGTGTGTTCGCGACCAGAAGGAAAGGCGCATCCTGGCCCGCATCGCTGGGCAGGCGCGAAACCATTGCCGCGGCGGCACCGCGCGCGATGGCTGCAGCAACGAAATCATGACCGTCGCGGCCATCGCCCTTGAGGGCGACGAACAGTTCGCCGGGCTTCAGCGTGCGCGTGTCGATCGAGACGCCGTGCGCTTCGAAGGTGTGAGAGGCGCGGCCGAGCGTTGCTGCCGCCGCATCCTGCGAGGTCCACAGCGCGTTCACGGGACCGCTGCTCCCCGAGAATCGGCGGCGTGGCCGCCATGGGCGCAGGCGGCCTTCGCAGCCTCGTGGCGATCGAGAAATGGACGCGTCTCGGCGCCCACAATCTGTCCGCTCTCGTGGCCCTTTCCGGCAATGACGAGCACGTCTCCCGATTCGAGCAACGCGACGGCGGCGCGGATTGCGTCCGCCCGGTCGCCGATTTCCGTGGCGCCGGGGCATCCCGCCAGAATCTCGCGTCGAATGTCGCCGGCATTCTCGCTGCGCGGATTGTCATCGGTCACGATGACCTGGTCCGCAAGTCTGGCGGCGGCCTCGCCCATCAGGACTCTTTTTCCCTTGTCGCGGTCGCCGCCACAGCCGAATACGAGGATCAACCGTCCCGTCACGTGGGGCCGAAGCGCCTGAAGCACCGTCTCGAGAGCACCAGGCGTGTGCGCGTAATCGACGAAGATCGGCGCACCGTGCCGCGAAACCGCGACCTTCTCCAATCGTCCGGGCGCGCCTTTGAGATGGCCAAGCGTGGCGAATATTTTTTCCGCCGGATCGCCCAATCCGATCGCCATGGCCGCAGCGAGAAGCGCGTTGGAGGCTTGAAAGTCACCTGCGAGCGGCAGTTCGACGTCGAAAATCGTCCCCGCATAGGCAATGCGCAATGTTTGTCCGCGCGCGTGCGGCGTACGGGAGGCAAGGCGTATCTGTCCGTCGTTCTCGCCGACCGTCAGGAGGTTGAGCTTCCGCGCCCGTGCGGCGAGAAGGAAGTGCTGGGCATGGTCGGCATCCACATTGACGACGGCGAGGCCGCCGGGACGGATGAGTTCCGTGAACAGGCGACGCTTTGCTGCAAGGTAGTGCGGGAAATCGGCGTGATAATCCATGTGGTCGCGGGTGAGATTGGTGAAGGCGCCCGCTTCGATGACCACGCCGTCGAGACGATGCTGATCGAGTCCATGGCTCGACGCCTCGAGCGCGACATGGTCGATGCCCTCCTGCTTGAGACGCGCCAGCAACCGATGCGTCTCGATCGCGTCGGGCGTCGTGTGCGCGAGCGCCACAGTGCCCCACGGCGCGACCACGCCGATCGTACCGATGCTCGCAGCTTTGCGGCCGAGCTGCTCCCAGATCTGGCGCAGGAACACGCAAACGGAAGTCTTTCCATTGGTGCCCGTGACGGCGGCTACGACACGCGGCTGCGCGCCGAAATGGCGGGCGGCAATCTGGGCCAGCCTTCGGCGGGGATTCTCGTCGGCAATGAAGCGCACGCCCAGTTCTTCGGCCATCGCGCGAAGAGCGGGTGGCCCCAGCACGGCGGCCGCGCCCCGGCCTACCGCCTCGGCGATGTACGAAGCGCCGTCGGTCCGCGTGCCCGCGAGAGCGGCGAACAGATAGCCGGGTCCGACCTCGCGACTGTCGCTCGCCAGTCCCGCGAACTCGCCGCCTGCAGGCCCGGTGGCCGCCATTCCCGCCGTTCCCAAATGCGTTTCCTCACGAGCTTTCTTTTGTTGGCACGGTGACGGGCACGGTCGTGGGCATGCCGAGCATGGGCGCAATACGCGCGATCACGCGGCCGGCCAGCGGCGCAGCGGTGTAGCCCGCAAGCGCCAGATTGTACGTCTCCTTGGTGCCATGCGGCTCGTCCAGCATGACGAACACAAGATAGTGCGGATTTTCGATGGGAAAAACGGCGCAGAAGGACGTAAGCAATCGATGCGCGACATACCCGCGTCCGGCGACCTTCTCGGCCGAGCCGGTCTTGCCGCCGACATCATAGCCCGCAACGTCGGCCTTCTTGCCTGTTCCGTTGGTGACCACGTAGCGCAGCAAACCGCGCATCGTCGCGCTCGTCTCCGGACTGATGAGTTGTTCGCCGCGCGCGTCCTCACTCTGCTTGAGGAAAGTAGGAACGATGCGGCGGCCGCCATTTACCAGCGCCGCGGCGGCCGTGACGAAAGACAGCGGCGTTACGGAGATGCCGTGGCCGAAGCCGATCGTAGCCGTCTCGATTTCGCCCCAATGGCGCGGGACGAGAGGCGAAGCGGTTTCCGGCAATTCGGAATGGACGCTTCCAAGCAGCCCCATGCGCGCCAGGAACGCGCGCTGCCGTTCCGGTCCCGACCGCAACGCGATCTGCGCCGTGCCGGCGTTCGACGATTTCGCAAGGACGTCGCGCGCGGTAAGCGTGGCCGGCATGTGCTCGGCGTCGTGGATGGTGTAACGGCCAAGGCGAAATCCTCCGCCAATGCGAAACACTTCGTCGAGGCGCACGGTATGGTCTTCGACCGCAAGCGCGAAGGTGAAAAGCTTGAACACCGAGCCCAGTTCGTAGACGTCCTGCGCCATGCGGTTGCGGCGAGCGTCCTGCGCCGAATTCGCGCCTTTTTCGCCCGGCATGTCTGGAAGCGACGCCATTGCGAGAATCTCGCCGGTGCGCACATCGAGCACGATTCCCCCGGCGGCGCGCGCCGTAAAGGTTTCGCGCGCCTGCTCCACCTCGTGGGCGAGCGCGTATTGCACGCGCATGTCGAGCGAGAGGGCGACGCTCGATCCGGGGTTGGCGTGGCTGAGGGTTCGATCGAGGCCGAGTTCGAGACCGTCGACTCCCGTGTCGTCCATATCTGTCGTTCCCAGAACCTGCACGGCGGCGAGGCCCTCGGGATAGTAGCGCTTCGCGGCAGGCTCGAACTCGAGACCGGGGAGACCCAGCTGTACTATTCGCGCCCGCACGTCGGGAACAAGCTGGCGGGCGACGAGGACATAATTGTGCGAACTGTCGAACGCTTTTTCGAGATGATCGACTCGAACGCCTGCGGTCTGGGCGAGAGCGCGCGCCGCCGCGCGTGGGTTGGAGAAGACATGCGGCCGCGCGTAAAGATCGCTGACAGGAAGATCGCGCGCGAGCACGGTGCCGTTGCGGTCGACGAGGTCGGCTCGAATGAGTTGGGATTGCTCGTTTGCGGGCGGGGCCGCTCCGGTGATCTGGCCTTTCAGGACACCGACATCGATCAGCCTCACGCCGATCAGCGCAAACGCCATCACGCAAAATCCGGCGGCCAGGACGATGCGCCGCTGGATCATGGAAATGGCTGCGGACTCTTTTCCTTTCAGCCTCGCCGGATGGGCTGCCTGATAATCAGCTGCGCTCTTCGCCCCGCATGATCGCCGCGAAGGGCCCGCGGGCGCGGCCCTTCCCCAACTCTGCTGCGCGACTCCGCTAATTCCCCACATGGTTGGCCACGAGACGAAGATGCGGATCCGCGGGCGACGGCGTGACGATGGCGGCGTTTTGAACCGCCGAACCTGCGGATTGCGGCGTCTCGCCTCGACGCGGCAAAAGTTCGAGCGAAGCAAGTGCGATCGCCGGCGTGTCGGACAGTCCCAGCCGCGTCTGCGCCAGGGCCTGGATGTGAGACGGCTGCGAAACGCGTTCCCAGTCCGCTTGCAGAACCTTCATCGCGTCGTGCTCGGCTGCAATCTGTTTCTCGACCACAAGCAGCCGCACGCGCGCGATGCGCGTCTGTTCCGAGACGTGATAAAGCGCCAGACAACAAAGTGCGGCGAGCGCGAAACAGAAGAAATTGAGGACCCGGACCATCATTGCCTCCTAGGCCGCAAGCGGAATGGAAGTTCGTTCGGCGGCTCTGAGCCGCGCCGAGCGCGAACGGGGATTGCACGCGATCTCGGCGGCGCCGGGCGTGCGCGGAGGGAGAAGCCGGAATGTGGCGGGGTGGGAGTGGCGAAGCTCCGGCGCATGCCGCGAGCCCGCGGGCGCGCGTCCGCTGCGATCGGCGAGAAACTGTTTCACAATCCGGTCTTCCAGCGAGTGGAAGGACACGACGGCGAGACGCCCGTGCGGCCGGAGCACGCGCTCCGCGGCGGCAAGCCCCGAAGCGAGTTCGCCAAGCTCGTTGTTCACATGCAGACGAAGCGCCTGAAACGTTCGCGTCGCCGGATGAATTTTCTGACGGGCGGCGTGGGGCCCGAGGGTCCTGGCGACAAGGTCCGCAAGCGGCGACGTGCGCGCGAACGGACGCGCCGCGACGATCGCACGGGCTACCCGCTTCGCATGCTTTTCCTCGCCCAGCCGCGAAATGATTTCGGCGAGTTCCCCCTCGGAAGCGGTGTTGACAAAGTCGGCGGCGGACGGACCCCCGCGCTCCATCCGCATGTCGAGCGGTCCATCCGCACGGAAGGAAAAACCGCGCGCGGCTTCGTCCAGTTGAAAGGACGAGACGCCGAGATCGAGCACCACTCCGTCGCTGCCGGTTGCGCCTTCTGCGGCCAGGAATTGTTCCATCTCGGAGAAACGGCCCTGCGCCAGAACCAGCCTCCCGGGAAATTCCTTTCGGAGTTCGGCGCCGCGCGAAATCGCGTCCGGATCGCGGTCGATGGCCAGCACCCCGCAATCGGCACGCGCCAGAATTGCACGCGCATAGCCGCCGCCCCCGAAAGTGCCGTCGATGTAATGCGCGCCATCGCACGGTGCGAGGGCATCCAGCACCTCCGCAAGCAGCACCGGTGTGTGCCCATCGCTCACGGGAGGGGGACGTCCTGGGATTTGCGCAGCGCGCGCGCGCTTGCGAGCCGTTCGTTGAGAACCGGCGCGAACCGCTCCGTGTCCCAGATTTCGAATTTGCGGCCCATGCCGACGAAAGTGATGTTCTCGGTAAGGCCCGCATGCGCGATGAAGGCGTCGGGCAGCCGAACGCGGCCGGTTTCGTCGAGCGCAAGAAGCTGCGTCATCGCCAGAACCGAGAACGCCTTTACGTCATGACGTCCGGTGAAAAACAGATCCTCTTCCGCTTGTGCCCGGTGGAATCTCTGCAATTCGTCCTCGCCGAAGCATTCGAGCGTCGGCTCGTAAAAGGACGGACACATGTAGACGCCATTGGTGTTCTGGGCGGCCAGTGTCTGGCGGTACATCGCGGGGACGCAGACGCGTCCCTTCCTGTCGAGCGTGCCGGCAGGCATCGAAATGAATGGCGGATGCGCCCCAACGCCCATGCGACCGAATGCCCCCTTCGCCCCCGCCCGTCTCGGCGGCAGTCAGCATGGCTGGGTCGCCGTATCGGTATGGGTGAGTATGGGTTTACATGGGCCGCGCTGGGCAAGTCAAGCAAAAGACAAATAAAAAGTGATGTTTCTCCGCTCTTTGTCGCGTTATCTTGCTCAGCAGACTGCGATTTGGAACAAACAGAAAACGTTCGCAGTAGTTTCGGGCCAATAGGGTAAAGAAACGTTTAAGCGAAACGTTCCTCTAATGTTCACTGCGTCGTCTTGGAGCGGATGCCGCTCGATCTGCATCAAGAATTGTCATGGACGGGTGGGCGCTGGCTCAAATGGCGTCACCACCTCTCACCAGGTATTCAGGTATTATAATTTCAAACGGCCTCACCACCTCTCACCATGGCCGGCCCCCCGGTCCGCGCGTAGCGCGGCCGGAGGACAGGCTCTTGAGCCGGCCAACCAGTCGGCGAGCGTCCGCGAGCCGGATTGACCCAAATCACCTCGGCGAACGGAACCGAGTCGTCCGCCGCGCCGACGCGCGGCTGCTGGGTGGCCGGCTCAAGGCCGGCCATGGTGAGAGTAGGGTGTTGTCTCAGCGCCCACGCCCGTGCGCGTGCGGCCACCTGTATTGGCTGTGATTCAATATCAACGAATTCCGCTCTCATATTCTGGTGGCCCAGTTCTAACAATTGAATCCCAAAAAATTGTCATGGCCCCGCTTGACGGGGCCACCCAGCGAGCGCGCGTCCGCGCGCTGAATATGCGCTGTGAGCGGTTTCGCCTGGGTGGCCCGCTCTGCGGCGGGCCATGACAGATTGTGGGTGTGAAGTGTTGGAATCTGACCACCAGGCGGCAGTCGCCCTGGAGACAAATCGCTCTTCGAGGAAACGAGGATCACGGCCGGGCAACGCCGCCGTCTGAAATTACGACCGGCGCAGGCGAAGGCGACGATATCCGGGCCGCGAGGACGAGCGCGAGAAGGAAGACCAGCGCCCCGCCGTAGAACGCAGCGCCGGGAACGATCAACGGCGCCGACCGGCTTACGGAATAAGCAAAAATACCCGTCCATATGGGAGGTCCGGCCACCGCCGTCAGGCTGTTCATGCTCGCAATAGCGCCCTGGAGAAGCCCCTGTTCGTCCGCGGGCACGGAACGCGACATGACGCCCATCGATGCGGGCTGCGCGATCGTCCAGCCGAACAGCGCGAGCACCATCACCGGATAGACCATCCACCCCTGCGGTACGCTGCCATACAGCACAAACACGACTGCGCTGACGAAGAGGCCAAGGAGAATCGCGCGACGCTCGCCCAGCTTCGGCACCACAATACGCACGAGACCGCCCTGCCCTATGACAAACATGACTCCCACCATCGCGAGGGAGATGCCGACCGCGGCGGGGCTCCAATGAAACCGGTAGGAGGCAAAAAGCACCCAGGTCGATTCCGCGACGCGGTTGGCGAAAGTTGCAAGTACGAATACGAGCAGCAGACTCAGCACGGCCGGCTGATGCCCAATGGCGCCGAGCGCGCCGAGCGGATTGGCGCGCGCAAATTTGAAGGGCCTGCGGTTCGCCGGCGCGAGGGATTCCGGCAGCATAAAGAATCCGAAGGCGAGATTGGCAAAGCTGAGGCCCGAGGCCACGAAAAACGGCAGCCGCAGGTCGATGTTTCCCAGCACGCCGCCAATCGCCGGACCGGTGATGAACCCGAAACCAAAGGCCGCCCCGATAAGCCCGAAACTCTGCGCACGCTTCTCCGGCGGCGTGATGTCGGCGAGGTAGGCATTTGCGATCGAAAAACTCGCACCCATGGCGCCCGCCACGATGCGGCCCACAACGAGCCAGCCGAGCGTGGGCGCGGTTGCGAGCACGATATAGTTGATGCCCATGCCGAGCAGTGCGAGCAGCAGCACCGGCCTGCGTCCGAAACGATCGGAGAGCGCCCCGAGCGCGGGCGCAAACAGAAACTGCATCAGCGCATAGGCGGCGGCGAGCAGTCCGAAAATCCACGCACCCTTCGAGAAATCGCCGCCTTCGAATCGTTGGATGAGCCGCGGCAGGATGGGGAACGCGAGCCCTATGCCCAGCATGTCGATATAGACGACGGCCAACACGAGCACGATGCTGGCCTTGCGGGGCATGAGGCCGTTCCTTTGAGTTGTGGGCGCTCAATCCACCTTAACCGGAATTCCAGCAGATGTGCGCGACAGGGTTCTGCATTGCCTGGCAACCCAATTCAGAACTATATGCCCGCTCAACTCTGCGGCGGATTGTTGATCAGGTAGGGGAGGCCGCCGTTGATGTTCGCGTTTTCTGCCCAGATGGCGGGATCAAAGCCGTCCGGCAGGCCGGATTGGAACTGCTGCGTCGTCAGCCCGACTATTTCGGCATAGTTCCCGTTACACGTCCCGTCTGTCGTGCCGCTTGTCGTCGTGTCCCAATAAGCGCTTGAGACCGACGTGCCGAAAGCGAGGTCGCATATAAACCCCGCCCCGCCGGCTCCGGTCGAATAGGAAGAAGATACAGTCGCAGCGCTCGGCGTATCTGTACATACAAAGCCCGCGGAAGTTACGGCGCCCGTGGCGTACGAATTCTCGACTTGTCCAGTGAACGTTCCGTCCGACTGATTATCAATGACCAGGCCGCATGTTGCCGCGCCAGTCGCGTAACTTTCGCTAACGATTCCCTCATTTAGGGACACGAGACCCGCGCCAGCCGGCACAACGCTGTCGGAGTGCGACAATGTAATTGTCCCGCCATTGCTCGCAACCAGGCCTCCTGAACCATTTGGAGTCGAAATTTGAGCAACGGCCGATGACAGGGTGATCGTGCCGCGATTGGCCCCCACGAGTCCTCCGACCGAGGCCCCCTTGGACGACATGATCCCCGAAACCGCGTCGCCGGACAGGACGCCCTCATTGAGGCCTGCCAGTCCGCCTGTTCCCGCTGCCGTGATCAACGTAAGCCGCAATCCGGTCAAGCGAAGATCCGCGATCGAGCCTGTCGTGCCGACATGTGCGAACAGTCCAAGGTACGTGGTTCTCCCCTTCTGAAATCTGATTGATAGATTGGAAATCGTGTTGCCCAATCCTTCAACGCTGCCGGTCAATACGGTCGTGATCGGCGAGTTTGTATACGCACCGTCCCCTGACGCGTCATAGTTATCGGCAAGCGCGAATGCGCCCGATGGATCGGCCGCGATGGCGCTTGCCATGGCGGCGATGCTTTTCTCCAGGGCAAAGCTTGTTCCATTGATTACAAGCTGGCCGGCAAGCTTCTTGAACGCAACGTGGCCCTTCTTTGTGAATGCCAGTGCACCACCGCTGCCGCCATCATTCGTCGTCAAGGTCAGCCCACCCGGGCCTTGCACGGCGATCGGTTTGTCGACGGCGATCGATTGGTACGCGTCGAAATCGAGCGTATTCGAGTTCGACCACGCGAATTTGGCGGCGACATCGATATTGTTCGACTGCACGCCCGAGCCGGTGGTTGTGACCTTGACGTTCCCGGACGCCAGCATCGCTTCGAGATCGGTCGCATTGAGAACGGCGTCCGTTGCCGTCGGCGCGCAAACACCATTGGAACAACTCATGTTTGAAGTCGCGTGGGACGAGATCGTGATGTTGGCCTGCGCTGGCGCTGAACAAACGATAACTGCCAAGGCTGCGAGTGCCGCGCGCTTGCTGCTCATTTTTTCGGATCCCCTGAACGGTCCCGTTTTCGAGGGAACGATATTACGCCCAGCAGGAGCAAAGCGGAAGTGTAATCGCGTACCGGACAGGACGAAAATGGGAACTGGGTGGCTTGTCGCGGCGCGCAAGGTAGTCATTCCGGGGCTCGGCCGGCTGATGTTGCGGGCTATATCCTGAGTTGCCCCGAACTGCCCCGAATTGGCATCTTACGCACTTCTGCTGCCTCGCGACCGTATAGAGCGAAGGTTGCGTCTGTATACATCGCCGATTCCGTGGTAATCAGACAAACATTCTCGGTGGTCATTTCAATGATAGTCCATGCCGTTGCGCGTGCCGCTCTCGTGGGAGTCGCCGCCATATTCGCTGGCGCCACCGGCTCCCCGGCCGCGGGATACAAAGTCCTCTATGCCCTCCAGACCAACGTTGGCGTCTCGCCGCTGGGTGGGTTGTTCGAGGACGCGTCGGGCGATCTCTTCGGCACGGCCTATGCCGGCGGTAGCGGCACGGCTTGTGCCGAGAACTGCGGTACGGTCTTCGAGCTGGCAACAAATGGCTCCGGGTTTGCTCTCCATAACTTCACCGGGAATCTCAGCGACGGCGAACACCCGTCTGCCGGCTTGGTCGCGGCCAAGCACGGCAATTCCTACGGCACGACAGAATTGGGTGGCGCAAACAACGACGGCGCCATCTTCAGGCTGGCGCCAGGAGGAAGGGAAACGCTGCTCTACTCGTTCACAGACAAAAGCGACGGCGGAGCTCCGTTAGACCGCCTGCTCCTGGACAAGGCGGGCAATCTCTACGGCACCAGTTCGGGAACTGTCGTGGGTGGCTATGGCGCCGTCTTCAAGCTGGCAAAGGACGGGACGTTCACGGTGCTCTACACGTTTACCGACGGAAGCGATGGCGCCAATCCGTATGGCGGCCTGATCGCCGACAAGTCGGGCAATCTCTACGGCACGGCACAAAATGCAGGCAATTTCAGTTGCGGCGCCAGCGGCGGCTGCGGCGTGGTTTACAAGATCGCTCCGGGCGGAGGCGAGACCGTGCTTTATGCCTTCAATGGCGGCCCGGGCGATTGCAGCGGGCCCACCGACGGGGTGATCGCAGACAAGAGCGGCAATCTCTACGGCACGACTTACTATGGCGGCTCGAACGGCCAAGGCTGCATTTTCAAGCTGGCGACGGACGGCACCGCGACCATGCTCCATTCATTCACGGGAAACGGTGGTGACGGCCTGAATCCGGAAGGCGGTTTGATTCAGGATGCGAAAGGCAATTTTTACGGGACAACGCTTCAGGGCGGCAAGAAGCGCCTCGGCATTGTCTTCAGGCTGGCGCCGGACGGGACCGAAACTGTGCTGCACACCTTTGCCGGCGGGAGCGACGGCCAGAATCCGTGGGCCGGCCTGATCGGGGGCGGCAACGGCATGCTTTACGGGACGACCGAAGCTGGCGGCGGCGGCACTGGCTGCTCGCGTGGCTGCGGCACGATCTTCGAGGTCAAGGAATAACATTCGCAACTTGTCTCATAGTGGGATTTCGAGGCTGACAGCGTGAGGTAAAGGAGCTTTCCGCGGTCTTCACGCACGCCGCCGGTTTACTTCCTCAGCCTGAAGATGACGCCGTCGTTCTTACCCGCGCCGCCGCCATAGGTCGTGCTGTAGAGATTGCCCTTCTTGTCCATGAGCAGGCCGGCCTTGGGGAACTTGCCACCACTTCTTCTGGTGAAGGAATGGAGTTCGGTTTCGGTGCCGTCCGGCGCGAGCTGGAACACGACGCCGCGGTTATCCGCGCCGCCGTAGTAGGTCGTGCCGTACAGATTGCCCTTCGTGTCCATGACCAGGCCGGCGTAGGGGTACCCGCCATCACTTCCTCCGGTGAAGGAATGGAGTACGGTTTCGGTGCCGTCCGGTGCGAGCTTGAAGACGACGCCGGCGCCATCCGCGCCGCCGCCATAGGTCGTGCTGTAGAGATTGCCCGAGCTGTCCATGATCGGGCCGGCGTAGGGGTACCCGCCATCACTTTCTCCGGTAAAGGAATAGAGTACGGTTTCGGTGCCGTTCGGTGTGAGCTTGAAGACGACGCCGTCGCCATCCGCGCCGCCGCCATAGGTCGTGCTGTAGAGATTGCCCGAACTGTCCATGATCAGGCCGGCGACAGGCTCGGAGCCATCACTTCCTCCGGTGAAGGAATAGAGTACGGTTTCGGTGCCGTTCGGTGCGAGCTTGAAGATGGTGCCGCAGCCATAGCCCTCGCAACCAGCGATGCCGCCGCCATAAGGTGTGGTGCCGTACAGATTGCCCTTCTTGTCCATGATCAGGCCGGCCTGGGGGTAGCTGCCATCACTTCCTCCGGCGAAGGAATGGAGTACGGTTTCGGTGCCGTTCGGTGCGAGCTTGAAGATGACGCCGGCGCCATCCGCGCCGCCGAATCCGGTCGTGCCGTAGAGATTGCCCGAGCTGTCCATGATCAGGCCGGCATAGGGGTACTCGCCATCACTTCCTCGGGTGAAGGAATAGAGTACGGTTTCGGTGCCGTCCGGTGCGAGCTTGGAGACGACGCCGTAATTATCCGCGCCGCCGAATTCGGTCGTGCCGTAGAGATTGCCAGCGCCATCGGCGATAAGGCCATCTGTGGGATATGCGCCATCACTTCCAGTGAAGGAATGGAGCACGCTGAAGCCCTTGGCATGGGCACCGCCGAGTGGAACCAGCACCGCCAGCGCCAATCCGCAGCCCAGGATGCATTTGCTGAAGATGTTCAGATTTCGGGACATCCGGGAGTCCTCTATCAAGCAGTCCGCCGCCAGCCCGGGAGCGAAGAGTCATAGGGCGTCTCCGCGCGACGCGTGTCAACGTCCAGCCACGGCCAGCTCTACCCGCTGGGGTGCGGGTTAGGGGCGCGTGCTCACATCGGCTGTTTCCAATTCACCATCCAGTGCGTGCCGTAGCGGTCGGTCGCCATCCGAACCGTTTCGCCCGGACGTCTCGGCCACCGCCATGCCGACCGTGCCGTCCTCGCCAGCGCCGCTGCGGCTCTACTCCTTCAGCTTGAAGACGCCGCCGTCCTTATCCGCGTCGCCCGATGTGGTCGTGCTGTAGAGATTGCCCTTCTTGTCCATGATCAGTCCGGCCTGGGGGTACTTACCACTACTTCGCGTTTCGAAGGAACGGAGTACGGTTTCGGTGCCGTCCGGTGCGAGCTTGAAGACGACGCCGTAGTAATCCGAGCCGCCAGATGTGGTCGTGCCGTAGAGATTGCCCGCGCCATCGGCGATAAGGCCGGCAGTGGGGTAGGCGCCGTTTACTACGTTGAAGGAATAGAGTACGGTTTCGGTGCCGTCCGGTGCGAGCTTGAAGACGACGCCGGCTTTATCCGCGCCGCCGTATGTGGTCGTGCTGTAGAGATCGCCCGAGCTGTCCATGATCAGGCCGGCGGAAGGATTCGCGCCGTCGGCGCAATTGGCTTGGCTGCAAAGGGAATAAAGCACCGTTTCAGTGCCGTCCGGTGCGAGCTTGAAGACGACGCCGGCGTCACGCACGCCCCCGCCTTCGGAGGTCGTGCCGTACAGATTGCCCTTCTTGTCCATGATCAGGCCGGCGACAGGAACGGAGCCATCACTTCCGCCTGTGAAGGAATGGAGTACGGTTTCGGTGCCGTCCGGTGCGAGCTTGAAAACGACGCCGCAGCCGGTAGTGCCATTGAAGGTGCAATCGCCGCTACCGCCTTCATACGTCGTGCTGTAGAGATTGCCCTTCTTGTCCATGATTAGGCCGGCATCGGGCTCGGCGCCGTCGCTTCCTCCGGTGAAGGAATAGAGTACGGTTTCGGTGCCGTTCGGTGCGAGCTTGAAGACGACGCCGTCATTATCCGCGCCGCCCCTTACGGTCGTGCCGAAGAGGTTGCCTGTCTTGTCCTTGATCAGACCGGCCTCGGGAAAATAACCGTCGCTGCCGTTGTCGGCGAAGGAATGGAGCACGGTTTCGGTGCCGTTCGGTGCGAGCTTGAAGACGACGCCGTAGCCATCCGCGCCGCCCTCAAAGGTCGTGCTGTAGAGATTGCCCGCGCCATCGGCGATAAGGCCAGCTGTGGGATGTGCGCCATCACTTCCAGTGAAGGAATAGAGCACGCTGAAGCCCTTGGCATGGGCACTGCCAGGTGGAACCAACACCGCCAACGCCAATCCGCAGCCCAGGATGCATTTGCTGACGAGATTTCGGGACATCCGGCAGTCCTCTATCAAGCACTTCGCCGCCAGTCCGACGGAGGGCAGCCCCACAACATGCTCCCACACGTTGCGTGTCAACGTCCAGCCACGTTCAAGCTCTACTTTCTGACTGCGGGCAGCGGCGAGCGATGCGCGTCCCTTTGGGTCAGGTTCTACTCGCTTGCGCTCCCCGAGCCGCGAACGTGTCTCGGCCCATGCGATGATGATCCTTCGCGCGTTGCTGCGGCATGCCTACCTCATCGCCCCCCGCCGCAAGAAGTAGCAGGATCGCACGCCTGCACCCTTCCCGAAGCGCGCCAGGCAAAGGAGATTCGCCAATTCGTCGCGGAAGCGGTAGGATAGCGCCTGCGCGAAAAAGCACGCCCCCGGAGAATTCGATGAAAGACTACGCAATGCGGATCGCGATTGCCGTTCTGTGCTGCACCGCCGTCTCCGCGCAAGCCGCCGTGACGATTTCCTCGAAGCCAACCCAGAATATGAATTGCGCAAGCGGCGTCTGCACGCCGACCGCGAAGAAGGCAGTCCTGAACGTCACCGATCTGACGAACCTGCTGGCGAGCGGCAATGTGACGGTGAACACGGGCACCGGATCGCTGGCGCAGCAGGTCGAGGACATCATCGTCGCTTCAGGCTTCAACTGGGCAAGCGCAAGCTCTCTCACGCTGGACGCCTACCGCTCCGTCACCGTCAATCAGCCCGTCGCCGTGAATGGCATCGGCGCCGTCGCGCTCATGACGAACGACGGCGGGAGCAGCGGTGTGCTCCTGTTTGGTTCGAAGGGCAGCCTGTCATTTCTGGCCACAACCAACACCCTCACCATCAATGGCACTGCCTACGCGCTCGAAAACAGCATCGCTACCCTGGCGACCGCGATCACGGCCAATCCCTCCGGCGCCTATGCGCTCGCCAACAGCTACGACGCCTCACAAGACGGGACCTATCCTGCTTCCCCGATCGCAACCTCCCTGACCGGCACGGTGCAGGGGCTTGGCAACGCGATATCGAATTTGTCGGTCACCGCGACAACCAGACGTGACCGCAATACCGGCCTGTTTGCGGACGTCGCAACCACCGGGATGGTGGCCAATGTCCACCTGCACCGGCTGGCGTTCATGGTTACCTCCGACCGGAACCGCTTGGTTGGCGGGCTGGTTGCCACGAACGAGGGCGTTTTGTTCGCAGACAGCGCGGCCGGAAGTATCGTCGCGAAAGTCGGCGACGCCGGGGGATTGGTAGGCGCCAACAACGGGACGATCACCTCGTCGTCCGCAAATGTATCGGCAGACGCCAGCATCACGGGTGGATTGGCCGCAGGCAATGGTGGCACGATTGCGCTCTCGCAGGCGGCCGGCCCGGTCAAAGGCTACCTTGCAGCGGGGCTGGTTGCGATCAACACGCCCCCCGGCATCCTTTCCCAATGCTTTGCGACGGGCCGCGTAAAGGGCCATTCGGTCTCCACCGAGGTGACGGTCGGCGGCCTCGTGGCTGAGAATGACGAAGGCGAAATCGAGAACTCCTACGCCACGGGCGCGGTCATTGGGTCTTCGAAAAGCGGGGATGTCGATGTGTTCGTCGGCGGGTTGGTTGGCGTCAATGATACAGGCCTTGAATCGACTTCTTATTCGACGGGAGCCGTGTCCGTCAGCGGGGGCGTCCCTTTGGTAGGCGGATTTGTCGGGAACGATGCTGGAAGCAGCACGACAGATTACTGGGACACCACGACCAGCGGTACGGATGACGGGGTGGACAACGGAAATGAACCCAACGTCACCGGCCTCACGTCGCAGCAGCTTCAATCCGGCCTGCCCTCCGGCCTTGATTCCACGATTTGGGCCGAGAATCCCAACATCAACAACGGCTTCCCCTATCTGATCGCCAATCCGCCACCAAAGAAGTAGCAGGATCTCGTGTCTCCACTTGTCCTGATCGTCTAACGCAAGACTCGTATTTTCCCGAGCACGGAAAGGATAGAGAAGGGAACTGGCTGGTGGTCCTCGTACGTTACCACTCTCGACGCTGACAGGGCGCCGGGTTCTCGCCTCTTTCAGTTTCCCTACTTACTTCGGCGGCGGATTGGCGATCAGGTAAGGAAAGCCGTTGTTGATCCCCGGGTTCTCCGCCCAGATGGAGGAGTCGAAACCGGACGGCAGGCCGGACTGAAGCTGTTGCGTGGTGAGACCCACGACCTCGGGGACGTTGCCTCCACATAGCCCATCGGTGGTTCCGCTCGTCGTGGTGTCCCAATAGCCGTTCGCCACCTGGCTGCCCAAGGCCCCGCAGACGAAACCGGCGCCCTGGCCCCTGAGCGGATTGACAAGCCCGGTGGCGTAGGCGTTCTGGATTGAAACGCCATTTCCATCACTGTCCTCCGCAAGCAGCCCGCCTCCTTCGCTACCGCTGCTCACCTCCCCTGTGGCGTAGGAATTGGCGATTGTTCCGATACTCGAGCCGGAAGTATCGTTCGCCCCGACCAGCGCTCCGGCATCGCTCCCCAGGACGGCGCCCGTGGCGAAACTTTGGCTTATGGGGCCGGAGTTATCCGCAACGAGGCCTCCCACAAAACCGGTCGCCGTGACATGGCCTGAGGCGCGGGATTGGCTGATAATGGCGGCACTCTCGCCAACCAGCCCTCCGGCGTCACAGTAGATCTTGTCACACCTTACGCTCACATCTGCGGACGATTGCAAAATTGAGCTTGTGAAGGAACTGGCTCCAACAAGTCCACCAGCCTCTGGATCCTTCTTGGAATAAACCGAGCCCGAGGCGCGGTCGTTGAACAACGTGCCTTCATTTTCACCGACCAGACTTCCGATCGCGCGATCTCTGTCTTGCAACGTCTTCACCGTGACGTTGCTCAAAGCAACGCTTTCCACCGTTCCACCTATGCCGACATCCGCGAACAGGCCGATATCGGAGGCGCCCCGCCTCTCGACGATGGTGAGATTGGAAATCGTGTGGCCAAGACCTTCGAACGTTCCCGTGAAGGTTGTTTCCACCGGCGCTAACCCATAGACGCCGTCCTTCGAAGCATCGAAATTGCGCGCCAGGGCAAAGGCGCCGGCGGGATTGGCAGCGATGTCGCGCGCCAGCGCGGCAAGCGTGGGCTCCAGCGTGAAGGCCGTGCCGTTGATCGAGACGTCGCTGAATCTATACGTGAAGCTCGCCGCGCCATTCCTGCCGAAACTCAGCATACCGCCGGTGCCGCCATCATTGGTCGTGAAGACAAGACCGCCCACGCCCTTTGCGGTCATCGTCCTGTCAATCCTTATCGATTGATAGGCATCGAGCCCGAGCGTGCTCGACGCGGACCACGAGAGCCTGGCGGCGACATCGATATTGTTAGCCTGCACGCCAGAGCCGGTGGTTGTGACGGTCAAATTGCCGGAGGCGAGGTCATTCTCGAGATCGGTGACACTCAGGTTCGCATCAGTTGCGGTCGGCGAACATATGCCGTTGGAACAGTCCATATTCTGCGTCGCGCCCGAGGAGATTGTCACGGCGGCTTGCGCTGCGCCGCCAATGGCGAAGGCCGAGGCGGACACGCAAGCAAGCGCGAGGTGTTGGCAGACTGACAGGAAATGCCGCCCGTCGGCACCACTGCGCATTTGTACCTGCGTCGAACATCTCATGAATCGCCTCCCGTCAAATGCGCGAACCTGCCTCAGTACCGGCGCCGCCTACCGTCGATCAACTTGCGGACATTGGTTCCCCTGGCGGTGGAATGCAATTGCCAGAGAAACGGTCAGACTCGTATCGGGCCTCGCCGCGACAACGGGTGCACCGGAGAGGATGAAAGTGCGAGCCGGCTCCTGGTCCAGGTCCGCCGGCAGCCACGAGGCTGAGCGGCGCAATTTTCAACGGAGGTTGCAGTTCCATCCGGTCCGGTGATTCCAGAAAGCCGGCATCCTCAACGGATTAGCGCTGGCGCGCTCTGCTCACTTCACCGGCGGATTGGCGATCAGGTAGGGAAAGCCATCGTTGATGCCCGGATTTTGCGCCCAGATCGTGGGATCGAAACCGGCAGGAAGACCGGACTGAAGCTGGGTCGTCGTGAGGCCCGTTATACCGGGATCGTTCTTGATGTTTCCGGCTCCATGGTCTGGCCTTATCACGTCACTGGTCGATAGGTCCCAATAATCCGACGAATTTCTGCCGTCGGGTGAATAGTCTGCACCGATCATTCCGCCCCTGTATCCCCCGCTGAATCTTTTCACGGTCGCAGTCGAGTAGGCCTGCGTGATCCTGCTTTCCGTGGCGTTAACGCCGACAAGACCGCCGACATACGAGCCGCCGCCGCCTTTGATCGTGCCCATCGCGTAGGACTGGGCTATTGCGCCTTCATTTTCGCTCACGAGGGCGCCCATGTCTGACCCTTTCCCGCCCGATACGGTGCAGTTCGCATAAGACTGGATTATTGAGCCTGCATTGTATTCAGCCAAGCCCCCCGCCAACGAGGACCGTCTGCTCCTAACCGTTCCAACCGCGCCGGAGAGCGCAATCGTTCCGGCGTTATAACCGGCCAAGAGACCCTGCCCGGGCCCTCCGTTGTGATAGTAGTCCGAGCTTACAGAACCGCTGACAAAGGAACCCTGGATCGTTCCGCCGTTGACACCCACCAACCCCGCCGCTACGAACCCATGTCCTCCGATATTCACGTTCTGTAAAATGATGTTCTCGATTTTGGCACCCGGTTGTCCTCCGTTAAGTCTGGCAAACAGCGCTATATAGACGAGCCTTCTGTTGCCACCACCACTCACCGACAGATTGGAAATCGTATTGCCCAGTCCTTCGAAGTCGCCGGAGAAAGCAACTTTGATGGGGGAATGGCTGTACGTGCCCTCGTTCGACGCGTCGTAATTATTGGCCAGCGCGTAGTTGCCCGCGGAATTGACCTTGATGGCACTTGCAAGCGTGGCCACGCTGTTCTCCAGCGTGTAAGCGGCGCCGTTGATCGTCAGAGCGCTCGCCAAATCCAGAAACGAAACATTCGCTCCCGGGCCGAAGGAGAATATCCCTCCGCTGCCGCCATTGTTGGTGACAATCCCAAGTCCGCCCGCACCGTCGACTGCGATAGCCTGGCCGACCGCAATCGAATGATACGCCACAAGCGACAGCACACCCGAGCTGGCCCATGTCACGCCCGCCGTGACATCGATATCGGTGGCCTGCACGCCCGAGCCTGTGGTGGTGACCTCGACGTTTCCGGACGCCAGCATCGTTTCGAGATCGGCCGTATTGAGAACCGCATCCGTCGCCGTCGGCGTACAGACGCCACTGGAACAACTCATGTTTGAAGTCGCCTGGGACGAGATCGTCACGTCGGCGTGCGCAGGCGCAATCAAACCGGCCATCGCAATCAAGACCAAAACGGCGATGCGTGCCATGGGTTCATTCCTCAATCGCAATGGTGAGTAATCTATACGACGATTGCGCATTCTGGATACCCCTCGAGGGCGCTGATTTTGCGTCCAGGGACGAATCCCTTGGCAGGTTTATCGATCACCTTAGGGTGGAATCCGCTCAAATTGAACAGAGCTGTGGTAGTTTCACTGGCCGCTGCATCTCTTTCCTCCCCCGCGCGAAGCGTGGGGAGGTGCCCCGAAGGGGCGGAGGGGGCCTTCCGGCGGCGACGCACTCTTCCCCCTCCACCGCAAGCGGTCCCCCTTGTAACTCATTGATTGCCGCATCGAGTAAGGTAGGTGGTGCGGTGGCGGGCGGAAGACCGATTCCCCCTGGGGCATGCAAAGCCCGTGGGGAGCATGGCTCTCCGCCTGTCG